>Ga0335072_10000223_pt1 | contig 123639 bp, 80 predicted proteins | sample Lox_Sample_21_FD_206725 | JGI IMG/M metagenome (GOLD analysis project Ga0335072, IMG submission 206725) | Soil microbial communities from Loxahatchee National Wildlife Refuge, Florida, United States - Lox_Sample_2.1 | ecosystem: Environmental > Terrestrial > Soil > Wetlands | place: USA...
GCCCCCCCCCACCCCCGCCCCCCGCCGGCCCCACCCCCCCCCCCCCAGGCGCCCCCCCCCCACCCCCCGCCCCCCCCGGGGGGGGGCCAAGATACGCCAAGTGAAGTCTATGTCGATATTGCAGGCGATGATACGGAGGATTTTGGGATAGCTGCACACGACATCCCCATCTCTCCGGGAGGGTGAGAAGACCAGTACATGTCTCCTGTTAGCCGTAACTGTTACGTACCTGGTCGAGCTTGGTGGGATTAATTTAGTGCCGAGCCTGCTAACTAGTTCTGTAGCTTATCTACGCGGGAGCAGCCAAGCAGGGGACCAAAGTAGCTTCCAAGCGGGCCAATTAGGGACAGATCAGCCAGCGAGAGCTCCAAGCTCTTGTTCCAATCAACAGAGCAGTTGACTTGCGGTTCTCCCTTACCCCACCCTCCGGGACTCGGAGCTACATGCTTGCTTTTCCTCAAACACATTTTCCCAACATTCATTCCTCGACCATAGAATCCTACTGTAGAGTCCTCCAGGCTCTCAAATCCTCATTGTTTTGCTTGTAGTCTACAATTCTAGCCTCTCAACGTCGGTCAAAAGACTCGAAATCTCGCCGGCTCTCCACTGGTAAGGCTCATAGCTGATCACCCGAAGCTCCGTCTCGGTTTCTTCTACGGCCATCGTGTCAGACATCAACATGCCTCCTCCTACCAACGGCACCGCTACACCCGACGATACTCACCCTCACCATGAACACTCTGTCCACACCCGGCTCCGAGCCAATTCTACCATCATGCAGCTCAAAAAAATACTCGTCGCTAATCGAGGCGAGATTCCGATCAGAATATTCCGTACCGCCCACGAGCTTTCGTTGCAAACTGTGGCTGTCTTCAGCTATGAAGACCGCCTAGGCATGCACCGACAGAAAGCAGACGAGGCTTATGTCATTGGCAAGCGTGGTCAGTACAGACCCGTTGAAGCGTACTTGGCGGGTGATGAGATTATTAAGATCGCTCTGGAGCACGGCGTTCAAATGATACATCCGGGCTACGGCTTCCTGTCAGAAAACTCCGAGTTTGCCAGGAAGGTAGAAGAGGCAGGCATCATATTCGTCGGACCGAGCTACCAAACCATCGAAGCTCTCGGTGACAAGGTCTCAGCCAGAACAATTGCGATGCACTGCAAAGTGCCAGTCGTGCCAGGCACTCCTGGGCCTGTCGAGAAATATGAGGATGTGAAGGCGTTCACCGATGAATATGGCTTTCCCATCATCATCAAAGCCGCTTTCGGTGGAGGTGGACGCGGCATGCGAGTAGTGAGAGAGCAGAGTACCCTCAAAGATTCATTCGAGCGAGCCACATCGGAGGCCAAGTCGGCATTCGGAAACGGCACCGTCTTCGTCGAACGTTTTCTGGACCGACCCAAACACATCGAAGTTCAGCTGCTCGGCGATCATCATGGAAACGTCGTGCATCTCTACGAGCGTGACTGCAGCGTCCAACGCAGGCACCAAAAGGTCGTCGAACTTGCTCCCGCCAAAGACCTGCCACAGGAAACACGAGACGCCATCCTGAATGACGCTGTTAAGCTTGCTCGGCATGTGGATTACCGCAATGCAGGAACTGCGGAATTCCTGGTTGACCAGAAGAATCGCTACTATTTTATCGAAATCAACCCTAGAATTCAGGTCGAACATACCATTACCGAAGAAATCACGGGCATTGATATCGTGGCTGCACAGATTCAGATAGCGGCTGGTGCCACGCTGGAACAACTAGGATTGACCCAAGACCGCATCTCTACTCGCGGATTTGCCATCCAGTGTCGTATCACCACAGAAGACCCTGCCAATGGCTTTTCCCCCGATACTGGAAAGATCGAGGTCTATCGCTCCGCTGGTGGCAATGGAGTTCGGCTGGACGGTGGCAACGGTTTTGCCGGAGCCATCATCACCCCCTTCTACGACTCCATGCTGACCAAATGTACCTGCCACGCCTCGACGTATGAGATAGTGCGAAGAAAGATGCTCAGAGCATTGGTTGAATTCAGGATTCGTGGCGTTAAGACGAACATTCCATTCCTGGCCTCACTCCTCACGCACCCTACCTTCATTGCGGGAACATGCTGGACCACCTTCATTGATGATACGCCTGAGTTGTTCTCCCTGGTCGGTAGCCAAAATCGCGCCCAGAAGCTGTTGGCATACCTGGGAGACGTCGCTGTGAATGGGAGCAGCATCAAGGGTCAGGTTGGTGAGCCTAAATCCAAAGCCGACATTGTCATGCCTACTCTCCTTGATGATGATGGTAAGCCACTCGACGTATCCAAGCCATGCACGAAAGGATGGAAAAACATCATCGACAAGGAAGGACCCGAGGCATTTGCCAAGGCGGTTCGTGCCAACAAAGGCTGCCTGTTGATGGACACTACCTGGCGCGATGCCCACCAATCGCTGCTTGCAACTAGGGTCAGAACGGTTGACCTCCTGAACATTGCCAAGGAGACAAGCTGGGCTTTGAACAACTGCTACAGTCTGGAGTGCTGGGGTGGAGCAACGTTCGACGTCGCCATGCGCTTCCTGTACGAGGATCCTTGGGATCGCTTGCGGAAGATGAGGAAACTTGTGCCGAATATACCCTTCCAGATGCTTTTGCGTGGTGCCAACGGCGTTGCTTATTCTTCGCTGCCCGACAATGCCATCTACCATTTCTGCAAACAAGCCAAGAAGAACGGTATTGACGTGTTCCGCGTCTTCGATGCTTTGAACGACATCGACCAGCTTGAGGTTGGTATGAAGGCCGTCCATGAGGCTGGCGGCGTGGTCGAGGCCACTGTATGCTACAGTGGCGACATGCTGAATCCCAAAAAGAAATACAACCTGAACTATTACATGGACCTTGTTGACAAGATTGTCAAGATCGGCACTCATTGTCTAGGAATCAAAGATATGGCTGGCGTGCTCAAACCAAGAGCTGCCACATTGTTAGTGGGTACGATCAGGAAGAAGTATCCAGACCTACCAATTCACGTGCACACTCACGACTCTGCCGGTACTGGAGTAGCATCGATGGTGGCTTGCGCTCACGCAGGAGCCGACGCAGTCGATGCAGCTACTGACAGTATGTCTGGCATGACTTCTCAACCAAGCATTGGGGCCATCTTGGCTTCTCTTGAGGGCACCGATCTGGACCCCGGCCTGAACGGCCACAATGTCCGGGCGCTTGACCAGTACTGGTCTCAGCTACGTCTTCTCTACTCGCCATTTGAGGCTGGCTTAACTGGTCCTGATCCTGAAGTCTACGAGCACGAGATTCCTGGCGGTCAACTGACCAATTTGATCTTCCAAGCATCTCAGCTTGGGCTTGGTGCACAATGGCTTGAGACGAAGAAGGCCTACGAACAAGCCAACGACCTACTCGGAGATATTGTCAAGGTGACACCAACGTCTAAGGTGGTCGGAGACCTTGCCCAGTTTATGGTGTCGAACAAACTTTCTTTCGACGATGTGAATAACAAGGCAGGCGAATTAGACTTCCCCAGCTCAGTCCTAGAATTCTTTGAGGGACTAATGGGCCAACCATACGGAGGCTTCCCAGAGCCACTGCGCTCGAAAGCCCTCCGTGGACGACGGAAGCTTGACAAGCGCCCCGGCCTAACTCTCGAGCCAATGGACCTTGCCAAGATCAAGAAAGACCTCAAGGAGAAGTATGGAGTGAACAGCGAGTGTGATGTGGCGAGCTACGCAATGTACCCAAAAGTCTATGAAGACTACCGCAAGTTCGTCGACAAGTATGGAGATCTATCCGTATTGCCGACCAAGTATTTCTTGTCGAAACCGGCAGTCAACGAGGAATTCCACGTCGAGCTCGAGAAGGGCAAAGTGCTCATCCTCAAGTTGTTGACAGTTGGACCACTCTCAGAGCAGACCGGTCAACGCGAGGTTTTCTACGAGATGAACGGTGAAGTCAGGCAGGTCACGGTGGATGACAACAAGGCTGCAGTTGAGAATACAAGAAGACGAAAGGCAGACAGTAACGACAGCAGTCAAGTTGGAGCCCCCATGAGCGGAGTGGTTGTCGAACTCAGAGTTCATGATGGAAGTGAAGTGAAGAAGGGAGATCCTCTTGCCGTGCTCAGTGCGATGAAGATGGTAAGTTCCTTTTTCACCCACGTTTATATTGAGAAGCAATGTTTGACGAGTTCCAGGAAATGGTCATAAGCGCGCCTCACGCAGGTAAGGTCACTGAACTTTCGGTCAAGGAAGGAGACTCAGTAGACGGTTCCGATCTGGTCTGCAAGATCGGTAAAGTTTGAAACTCAGTTCGAGCGAGAAAGGAGCGGACGCAAAGCTGATGTTGCAGTTTTAACACTATCGTTGCTGGAACTATATATGGTGAAAGTAGGAGTCTTGAGATATTTTATGTTCCGTATACCAATTGAATGGTTATCCTTATCATGCACAGACCAAATGCTAGAACGACGATCGTCGTCATTGGGCGGCAAAGTTGAGGTCGCGTGCACAAATCCCCATCCCTTCTCTTACCGTGCAGGGGGAGCAGTGAGAACTTAGGTCGGATCGCTTTTGATTTCCCCCTGGAAAACGCGGAGACAAAAAGGCTACACAAGGGCTGGGCAAGCGTATCCCCTTGTGTTCCCCCACTGGGGCGCTGCACAAGTTCCCTCTCAGCGATGGAGGAGGACTTAGTGGCCTAACCCAACATGAGGGGCAACCCTAACCTTGCAGTTGCATGTGACAAGCCTTGCAAGCTCTTTTTTCCCTCAAAGTCAGTCCAATGAAAGGCGCATTCTTCGGCGCGAATATCGCCTTCGAAGCAGCGGGCTGCACGCTGGCTTTCAAACAGCATAATCAAAAGCTGCCCGAGGCCCCCGGAAAGACGCCATTGGGTAAGGAGCTTGCCTTTGGTGGGGCAACCCCCGAGTCGATGACGCGCCTCGCGCTACCCCCCTCTTCTCGATGCTGAACAAGCATCTCGAAAGCAATCCAAGACCTGCTTGGATATGCCTGGATCTGGTCTGTCTTTGTAAAACCCACTAACTGCACAATCACAGCGTAGCGGCAACGTATCTCTTAGTGATCTGTTGATGCATATAAGGGGCCCACCCGCCCAAGATCTAATTCATCAGCCTCACACCCAGCCCATCGCCTTGACTCTGGGAAACGTCGTATGTGCTCAGCTCTCCTCCACATTCCTGTACTTCCAACTAGCTTCTTCAACCCATATCCAGCCTTTTACGTCGGCGTGAAGTTTCCACCTTCACAAGTCATTGCATAGGATCTTCTCTACTAGTGACTCGGACCTCGATACCTTTTTCCTTCGAACTCTAAACAATCCACTTCTCAACCTTCCCACCAAAATATCACAACGAAACCGCCAAAATGTTCATGAAGCAATACAACTACAAGCCCCGCACCAACTCGCAATCCTCACAGACCGGCTCTGGAAAAGCAATCGAGCGAACTGACAATGCAGCTCAAGCTGACAGCCCACCTGCAAAGGCCGATACCACTTCTCCCACCAGCACTTCTCCTGTTAGTGCAGCCATTGCTGGTAGAAGACGGGTACGTCTACCATTTTTTCGGTCTCTTATCTTGCACGCGTTCTCTCACACCTACTCTCAACCCCCCCACATCTGTCCCAATTTCCTGCCAAACTATCATACTGCTACGACTTTGCTTGCATATGGCTAATACCGCTTCGTCATGCAGTCATCCGATGTGAGCGGCAAGTTCAGCGGCCTGCACAACATCAAACGCAACTCGCAAGATGCAGAACGCAAGGCGAGTTGGGCAGACCAGGCGCCAGGAACGGGCGGCATCCTGAGCGGCATGTGGAATAACTTCACAAAGGGCACCAAGTGATGGAACGACACATCAGAGCCGGAAAATGACATTCCCCACCGAATTGAGCGGCTTGAGCATAACTATTCCTTACGGGGGTCTCTTGACGAACGTTCCATCATTCTGTCTGAGGGTTGGGAGAGGTACGTTTTATGGCATGAGGTGTTTGGTCTTGGATTCAGTCATTGGAGTGTTGGGAAGGCAGGTCAAATTGTACCAATACATGCCTTTGCTTCCCTTTTCTCTTCTTCAGCTTTTCTATCTTCAATTTCACGCAGTGCTTCGATCCAGAACAATCAGAATATCACACAATGAAATCGTTCGTTACCTTTCTGATTTGGAAAGACGTGTGAGCCATGTTTCTCACTATTCCGATCCGAATCAAAGCTGTCTCTTTTGCCAAGCCCTCCTTACAAAACCTCGATGCTATCCTCGACGAGGTTTCCTGTCTGCCTTGGCGACCTGTGCTCCCCGGTACTGCAATGGCGTTGGCGAGTCTTTTGCAAGATTTACTAACTGACTTTTTCCATTTCGTCATTTCAACGACTGGCTGCCGACTCGATTTGTCCTCCCTCCTTTTTATCTCGCGAACCCGCACCCTAAAAATTGCAAGTTCCACATACAGGCCAATGATCGCCTCGGTTCGAATGTCGAAGCAACGCAGAGTGTTTTGCTCAAGCAATCAGATCCCTTAGTGCCGATGGGGCTGGAAGCGGCTCGTCACTACAGGGATCAGGTTGCTGGAGCTTTCAGGAGCTCCAAAATTAGGAGATGCCGACATCCAAAAGTGGAACCTATCGGGCCCTCACCATGTTCATGATTGTCTGCTTTGATTCAGCGAAGAAAGTGGAAACTAGATGGTAAGACCGCCCCCCCCCCCATCGTTTTCTAAGCAACAAGAATGCACTCGCCAGACCCCAATGGTTACCGAAGGCCCCCACCAAGAAACTTGTCGCTAGTTAGAGACCTTCGAACCGGCATTAACAAATATGGGAGTGTGGCCAGGGCCAAGAATAGAACTCCTCATCACGCCGGTCTCCAAGACAGCAGCAAGTGTTGACGTCAAAAAGTCCGGCCTGAAGTCCATTGGGCAAAAGAAGTCAGCTCAGCCCCCAGCTGAGGTCAACTCCGCTCAACTCCGGAGTACGATGACCCTGCAGGGCCCCACAAAGGCAAACAAAGGCGTGGCGGAGGCCCCTTCAACGAAGAGGGGGGCCGGAGGATTTCGAAGAAGTCGATCGTAAAAGCGGGAGGCGTATCCCTTTTAGTCCCCGGCCCCCCCTCCCCCCCACCTTCTATACGGGGGGATACCAGAACACGGGAATAGGCGAGATGTTCGTGACTTGAAACACGCCACAAAGCCCTGTTGTAGATTGCCGCTTGACGGTAGGGAGAATTATTGACGTGATAATCTGCTGAGTGAGATCACGCTTATGCACAAGCTGTCACATTGTCCGGTATGATTTTGGGCTCGAAGGAATCGTCGAGCTGAAGTGGCCTGCGGCTTCGATACGTAAATGTGGAAATTTTTGCTGTTGAAAGTGGCAGCCACAGTCTTAGCAAGGCATCAACCCTTGGCACACGCAGAGACGTTATGTCAGAATCACTTTGAGAGTGTAGGGATGACTCAAAGAAGCAGGCGAATCTTTGGAGATGTTAATACTACACAGTACTCTAGCCAAAGTGTACACCAAAACCCAAGCCCAGCAGTCATGGACGACAGAACTCCAGTAGCCATACCTGATGGCCTTTTTCCTGACTATGAGGCCTGCCACCTCTTCTGTCTGACCCTGCGGAGGAAGAAATAAATCTAAGGGTATCTAGGAGAAGTGAACAAAGCAAAGGATTTGCTGCTGCTGCTGCAGAAGAAGAAAAGTGACTATGACAATAGAAGGCCGTTTGCATCTCTTGCCCACATACCCATTCATACACAAAGATATATAAGGTCTCTCGGAAAACGCCTCTGGTCGTTGACCACCAGCCGATTCCCAGTACATAATTCATAGCCTTCGGTACAAGCGATGGCTATGGATATCTCGGATCAAATAAGCCCGGTAAAATCGCCGTACAAAAGCAAGCCAAGAACATTGTACATAGATGAAGGTATAAAAGCCATCAGTCGTTAGCATTAGTGTCCAAGCGCCAGCAAAACGAACTCGTGCAAAGCAACAAGAACAAGGAAAGTAAAATAAGATGTTCATCGTCTAGCAGACGAATTAAGAAGGGTATTGCTCATCCATGTGAGGCAACAGATTTTTCCTTACCAGAATGCGCCCAGGCAAGGAAGTCGAATCGATCTTTTTCGCCGCCTTTAGAAGGAGGCATGGGCTTTTCTGTCAAACCCTGTTGTTGGCCTTGCTCACGTGGCTCGAGGATGAGGGATCGTCGATAGTAGTTCTGGAAGCTTTTCTCGCCTGAAGACCGAACTCTTACAAGCTGATCTTGCATCCATGTCTGCAACTCTGGTACCTCTGTCAAACGGTAAGGGATTTGAAAGCGTTGCAATTCAGATATCACCTTGGCCGTCTTGACATGCTTGTCGAAGTTGATGACATCAATTGAGCCCGCGCCAGTATCAAGTTTTCGGGTGTCTTGGTTGCCATGATCCACGAAGGTCAGATCTGTAAGATAAGTGCCAACGAACGGTAGACAGGGTGGTACATGATTTTGGAGGCGACTTCGCAGTACTGCGTAGTTGCGCGATACGTCAACGATATTTCTGAGGTTCTCCAGTGTCGTTTTGGTCCTTTGCGACACGACCTCCCACGTCTTCTTGAGCCGTGAAATTGTGGACGAGTTTAGAGAACAAATGATCGCCATGAGGGTATCGTAATTATTCAACTCCAGACATTTGTTTGCAATTTTGACCCAATGCTTGATGAGAGTGGCCCGTCTTTTCGGCTCTTCAAGCTGAAGAACTGAATCGGCAACCAGATTCGCGAGATCCGTCGACAAAGTGGACATTGCGCGCACATTCACAGCCAGCGACCCGGATCGCTTGTTCCATTCCGTTGCGAGCAGCTCTTCTGGGAGGATGGAGCAGAAAATGCTAGACTCCTTAAGCGTAATCTGTCTTGCGAGCTCGAGGGGATCAAAGTCCAGTATACTGACGCCGTATCCAGTGGATTTCCAACTTTTCAAGGCCGCCAATTGACTCTTGGATATGATAGGTGCTGGCATAGGAGAATCTGGATTGGAATACTGCGCAATCGACGTGTTGGTTTTGCCTATAGAGGACACCAAACGAGGCACCACATGCCCGTGGACCGATTTGACCTTTTCCGCCAGTTCCGCCAGACGCTTTCCGGCTGTAGGAAGTGATTTTGAGAGAGCTTGTTGAGCAAACTCCATGACAAACGGCATTACCACATCGTCGCAATCGTGCCTCCAATGAGATTCGAGCCATCCCTTGAAGATATTGTAGACGCGGAGTCGAACCGGGCCTGCGATCTCTGGGCTGTCCCCGACATAATCGAACCTGTTGGCCAGGGTTTCGGCAAACTCCATCGGCGTAGTGAATAGTCTGAAAGTGAGATAAAAGGTTGAGACGAACAAAGCGTCCGGAGTAGAGTCGTGGGCAGTTAATTTCTCGATTAGGGCTCGGAGAGTGCCACCAATGACTTGCCCTTCCTTGTTATGCATGAGCTCATGAGCGAATGTTTTTTCAAGAATCTTCTGCTCGGTCTCTTCGAAGTCTTCCGTCAGAGTGGTAGGGCTCTCAGAAAATCTGTCGCTTGGGCGGTCAGCTTCGATGTAGTTTGGTTGCTGGTCTGGTGAGGTAGCCCTTGTGGACGTCTCCGACTCAACACTTATCCGAGAGTTTCTCGCGCTAGAGAGGTAAGTACTGCTGCTGCCAGTACTATTCACCACATCTCTACCAAGCGATCTGTGCCTACTTAAAGGTCCAGCTGAGGTTGCCGCTTCAGCAGCGGAAGAGTCTTCATCATCTGAAGCAATTGCAGGGGTTGGAGGTGTCAGGATAGGACCAGCGAAATGAGAGAAGGCGGAGTTCATTGTGCTGGGCGTCGAGTCTGGTGTGAGGAAGCTCAAGGTAGATGTTGAAATAGGCGTGAACAGGTCGGAAAGTGGCTCAGGTAACGATAGCGTTATGGTTGTTGGAATCTGAAGGGCGGGAATGTCTATTTGAGGCGCCGGGCGAGTAGGTATAGGTATTGGTGGAACTTGGTTCTGATCATGGCCTTCAAGATGGTGCATCGAACGAGCTTCTTGGTCGCTTAGGGATCCTAATGACTTGAGGGAATTTGGTGTTACGGTTAGTGACCGAACTTCGGCAGACTCGAGCTCGAAGTCACCAATCTGTTCGAGGACCATTCTAGTCTTGACGACACATTCCCCTGCTCCACGAACACATGCCGTTGCAGCGTTGACAAGACTCTTCCCTTCTTCAGGCAGGAAGACAGAATCTTCGTCGGCAGTGACAGGGCTGAACGCCTCGCGCGCAGCGTGCACAAGCTCAGTGATCTTGTCATACATAGCATCTTTTGCTTCGAGAAGCACATCCGAGCGTCGGAGATCGTGATCCAGAACCACTTCAATGACTGCAAGCAATTCTCGGCAGGACTTCACCGATTGCTGCGTGGTCAGCAGTAGCTCTGAAGACGACCGAGACTGCATGTGAAGTCCAAGAAAGGACCCAAGAACGCCCAGGAAAGCGTCATAGCAGTAGTCAAGCTGTTCAGAAGCGAGGTTAGCATTCCTCTGGCCTGCTGTTCGACTCGTATATGACAGGCGATGAGAAAGCGAAATGCGCTTGGTTTGTATAGAAGCCGGACGACTCTTGATACTGGCCGTGCCTTGGCTATTTGAAGCCTGGTACCACGAGTCCCGACTGACGGTTCGACGATGGTTCGATTGTTCGCGTAACGCTTCTGACTGCGGTTGTGGACCAGCCCGGACATGACTTCTTTGGGTGTTGTTAGTACTAGCCATCTCTCCGCTGGAAGTGTCACCGCGGATCAAAGTAGTTTCAGGCGGCGTCGAGATGACCTTTGTTTGGGTGCTAGGCGTTCCGAGAACATCGATGCCATTTTCCGCTGTACGGTCGATACCCACCTCTTCATTCAACGTGTCAAGGAACTTCACGCCCCTGGTCACCACTTTAAAGGCCTTGAGCAACATCTCGTCGAAAATGTCAGCAACAGACTCTCCTGGTGAGTCGCCTAGAGCATAGTCCGAAAGCCGTTTTGCTATCTTGACAAGGACAGACAGCTCTGAAAGGAGCAATTTCCGGCTTTTTCTTATCCTTTCATGCTTCTTCACGAGGACTGAATCTCGTGTAAGACAGTCAGAATTTTCTAGCAAAACACGAACTCCGGCGATGAGACCGCGCATGTAGTCCTGGTTGCCGAAAATGTCTAGGCTTGAGTTTCCAGTGCGGATTGTGTCCCAGAAATCAGTGAGTGATTTGAGCAAGGGTCGCATAGGCGGGTTCTCATAGGCTTCGCAGTAATTCGTCGGCAGCCATCCTGTTCGCTGCGTCAGTGTGTGCCAAAAGACAATTGTGCATCGGGACTTGTTACCCCTAGAGCCATCATCGAGCTTTGTACCATCCGCCCATCCACTATGAGCAATGGAATGAACCAGAATTACATCACCAGCACGGAGCGGGAGGGTCACTGTGGAAGGTGACAAGGAGTTGACCGGTTCGAACTTGAAAAAGGCTCTAATGTATGAATGGAAAGGTGCTCGTTCAGGAATAGGTTCGTCCACACTGCTCGGCGTCTGAGGAAGTGAGTCTTGCCCGGAAGTTGGCCAATGTAGCTGCAGCGCGTTCTGAAGCTCGATTACTGCATCGCTTGGACTTATGGCCGAGGCCTCTTCTAGCGCTGTGGAGGTTGACTTGACGATGTGGAGAGGAGCAACATAGATACTGGACCGGACTTCTTCCATCTTCTATCGAAGCGATCGGTGGCTGAGTTGGTATGCGGTATGTCCACACATGTTACTCATGTCTGCGGAGAGCAAATTCAGCATAGATTTCGAAAACAAAGGTCGGAATGTGCCACAAGTAAAGCGGAATGCTGGCCCAGGCCTAACTTACCATCTTATAATGCCTCAGAAAGGGTTCTGTGCAACCAATTCCACGAATAAGTAGCGGCAGTACGATGGTTGAAACGATTATGCTTGTATATGTGCAGGTCCAGGTTGTTGCAGTTGGAGTTCGTGGTCAGAGAAGTGGTAATCGTGGAGGTGGAGGGACGCAAGGGTTCGTTCTCTGACGCGTGAGAGTAAAGGGAGCAGCAAGGGATCGTCGCAAAAGTGAAGCAGTAGCGATAAACAAAAGGGGACGTTACAAAAGGTGGGTATCCCGTAGATGGGTTGTCGGCAACAGTCTACAGAGGTATTACTGCAGTTGGATCTAGGAGGGTGGTGCTCTCTGTAAGTTTCATAACTTTGACTACGATTCAAAGACGGCAGCGACTTCCCGAGAAGGAGGTGCGTCCCTGTTAGTATCGAATGGCGGCCTCCCTTGCGGTGGATCGACTAACGTTCCCCACCAACGACCGGCTTTCTCAGTCACTCATTTGACGAGCCGCCGTGGAAAAGCTCCGCTTTCTTGGGTCGAAGCACGAGCAAAGGAGAAGAATGCATGCCCCTGGAGCTCTGAATTGGGCTGCGATTAGCTTCGAATTTGCGGCACGATCTAACGCACAGAAATGCAGTGCACTACAGCCCAATGGAGAAAAGCGCAGCCACGGCGTCGATTCCTTCATTCGCCAGTCAAACCTCAATTTCCACGAAATCCCCTTGCCCATTTCCCTGACACAGCAAAGATCATCGAGTCGCCAGCCCAAGCTTGACTGGGTCGTCACGTTCCCGCTTGCAAGTGATTTTCTCAGGCATCTCAGCACAGGGCGTCACAAGCGGTGGCTCACTGACTCTGCCCTATTTTTTTTTTAACCGCGGTGCACGTCTAATTCGGAGCCGGCGAGGTCGATATCTCTCTACTGAGTTGATCATTCTGCTCGTTGCACATGCTTGGTTGATAGATCCATTACACCAATATCACAATGAGCAAAGGAGCTGAAGAATACTTCCTGCATGCAATGCACGGTCTTTTTCACTATCACAATCGTGTGCCTCCTGCTGCGCACGTGTCCAGGGGATCATTTCTGGTCGAATTCTGTCAATAACACCCTCTTGTGCCAATCGGCTTTGCCCTGCATCAAATCTACCCGGTTGACAGGGCCGTTCCTGTGAAATCCCTATCGCCCATCCTTGATTCTTAGACTTATTTTGGCAGGGCAAAAAGACTTTCCCTCCTCATCAGACGCGACTAACGCCATCTAAGTCAGTTCCTTCCAACACTAGTTTTTCTTTTCCGATTCGTTAACTATTCCCCGAACTTAGCGTTCTGAGGCCCACTCTTCCAAATGTGGTGAATCTGGTCCCATTGTGTGTGACAGACCTCTGAAATATCATCAGTCAGAGGAAAAGATAGGGAGGGATGAACGAATTGTATTGAAAATGTTCAGATACACCGGTTTTAGACAAGAAAAAAGGAGCTTCGTTATCCGTTCCCCTGCGTGCCAAGCCTCCCAAAAACCGTGATGCCGAACTAGCTTGGCTGGAGCAATGATCACATGACACTCCGTCGCTTCCCCGAAAAACCCTTGCGCCTAGTCCTGGGTAGTTTTGACGATCTAGACTGGGGCGAGTTCGTTTGATTAGGCAAAGATCGATAGCGATCGACTCCCTGTATCAGCTTCTCCCTCAAGTCGCAACATCCAAAGTCTGGCCAATAGAACAAAGACGAGCATACGAGCCCTGGTCGATGCTGGCCTTGCTTAAGATCCGATATGTTGAAATTTGGGTGATTCATTTGTGGTGGTTTATTCGTCGGATAGGATGCCCTGAAAAGCCCATGGCCAAAAAAGGGTTGAATCCAATCCATCTCTGGATGAACATGTCGTTCAGCAAAGTCTTATGTTGTGCACTAAAGGAAGCAAATGCGCAAGGCAGCCTGCAGCCATGTGGGCTGTCCCTCCCTTTTGGCGTGCGTAGTCGTGCAGGTGGTATCCTTGCGACCACGTTACAGAGTTCCACATGCTAGCCTCTTGATTGTGCCGCTCAAAGTGCAGAGGAGACATGGGAACTGTCTCAAGTTGCCTTACTTGCCCTTCGACATTGAAACGATTGCGCAATTTTGGGGTTAGTTGCAGTGCCATACGCCCATGCCTTCTGACGATGCTTCGTCTCGATGTCATCCATGGCACCCTTCGATATCTTCTACAACCTATGAAGAAGGCTGTCCGTAATAGACGGAGCTCTCATTAGTTGTTTGTCGCCGACCAACGCTCGGGTGGAACGGTCGCTGTCCGCCCAAATCGATGGTTTGAAATTTTGACGGAGTCTTGCTCATGAAACCTTGAGTGCATTGACTAGTGATGAGAATAGTTGACCTCACCATTGCTCATCCCACTTCCTTGACCATTCCGAGAATTAGTGCGCATGAAGGCTGACCTCTTGTTATCGTATGTGTGGGTTTACTCGTCTCAATAGATTGACATCCGGACCAAGCTTCAGTTTCCTTTTTCGTCTTGTCAACCCGCATCTGCCAGATCCACAATCGACCAATATCTCATCTCTGAGCGAACAACTTTGCCGACATATACCTCCGAATTCTGCACTGATACAGATTGGAGTCGCTCGAGTGCTGCGTCGGAGCCGACTTTTTCCTCGTTTTCGTGGATGTCGTTGGGGCTTCTCAAGGCAGAGTCCTGTCCCGAGTCTCAGATCCGTCTCAGGTCAAAAAGTCGACCGTCATTGATCACATAAAAGACTTTCCAGCTGCTTACATGCGTGAAAGCTCTTCGGACCGGGCTGTTGAAACAGCCCAGCCGAAACTGGATTTACTAGACATCATATCCGCCCAAAGAATCTATTCCGCTTCGTCCGCAACTTGCTCTTAATCGTAGCCCTCATAACGAGCCGACGTCGTCTTTGCCGGGTCAAGCATGGACGTTGTCTCAAGCCAAAGGAGTTACTTTATTACTCTTACAAGTTCCCGTTCGTATCGTACTTGAAAAGAGCCACGACATCAACCGGAGCGTTTCATTCCGACTGGATCAGGCCTCCCAAGAAGATATATATGCTAGTCACCGTGATGAAAGCATGAGGATTCAAGTGAAATGCATAACTGTCTTCAAGGATTCATGGTAGATCCAGACCGAGCGGAAAGAATCAGTACCTGAACATCTCTCACGATGTCACGCTTAATTCAAGCTATTGCTACCGTCTCGCCTCTCCCAGGCAAGATTCACAAGGTATGAACCCATCGGTTAGACCAGTGTCTCATCCCAGTAACGCTATTCTTCCGTTGTTGTCACTTCCTTGTGGCCGGTGGTTCGTGCTGATGTTAGCAAGTCATTAACCTGATTGAGCCTTCACACAATACGTCGCCAGGTGCCTCAAATATTGGATGCTAAGGCCTCTTCGCCCGGGATCTGAGAATGAAGAAATCGTCATACTTGAGGAGTGAGTTCAGTCCGTTCTTTCAAATCGACCAAAGCTTACGCACACATCAGATGGAAAGACCAGGACTCAATCGACCAACACCGAAAGAGCGCCCCCTTACCACCAGCTGATGGCGCAAGCCATAAAGAGGAATTATTGAGTGGGCCGCTGAAGATCATGGACTTGAACCCGTGCGGCGGCTTTGCGGGTCGATAACGGTGCAAAGCATTGATATTATCTTGAATGAGTTTGAAGCTGCAAGAAAATTAACAAGCAACCGGTAGGAAGCTGTAGAGCGAAGCTGTAGAGGAAAGCCGTAGAGGAAAGCCGCGTGCAGCGAAGACAATAGAGCAGTAACCAATTGAAAAATGTGATTACTAGATTCTCTACCTTGACCTTAGCATTTCACTATGTACCCTTCCCCTTCCCAAGGACGCCTGCATTGGAAGCCAATAAGTGAGATCAGATTTCTGTCCAAAGTCAAAACCCCGTCACGTGAGCACGCGACTTGGTGTATCTCGGTGAAAAGAATTATGCCCAACCCCGCAATCATCATTGCTACCCTTCCCTTCTTTGCCGTACAGACTCTGCTTTCACGCGTGACTCGCGCGTTCTTGCACCTATATCGACATGTCTCTAAGACGCAGCGAAAGACGCAAGAACCCTTCCCTCAAGCAATCGAGCGCCTCGAAAGAGCCAACCACCCTCCCACTTCGAGCTACCAGCACTCGAAAACGCAAGGTTCGTCCGGCGCTGAAAGATCGAACGGAGGCTTTTTCGGGCGATACAGCGATATCAGACCAACCTACCAAAATTTCTGCTGCCAAAAGCAAGAAGCGAAAGCTCGAAGACCTCCAAGATGAAAGGCCCTCAAACAGCCCAAACCCAACTCTGCAGGATTTATACTCTACGCAGTCAAGCATCAAGACCAAATCAAAAGGCAAAAGCGAGGCGAGAGATGATGTCAACTTGAAAAAAGGTCAAGAGAAACGACTGCGACGGTATCGTGACAAAGCACCGCAGTCATTCCTCGAGAAGCTGCACAGGGCACAGACACAAAGGTATGCCCCGAAAAGCAACGCCAACCTATTCGTCATTGCTGAAAATTCTAAGGATGATTGTCATTGGCCGGACTCGTACAGACACTGAAGCATTCCCTACGGAAGATATCGACATTGTTGGCAGCACAGGCAATATCTACAGGGTCACAATCGGACAAATACCCACCTGCACATGTCCAGATCACCAGAAGGGCAACGAATGCAAGCACAAGGTATATGCTATGCACAACGTCCTAAAAGCGCCAGAGCATCTCGTCTACCAGCTTGCTTACCTCTCTTCGGAGCTGCGAGAGATCTTTAGTGGTGCTCCGCCTATCCCTAGCAACTCATCGAGCTCAAACGACACGGATGGCAATAGAAAGCCTATCGAGGGTGATTGTCCTATCTGCTTTCAAGAAATGGTGACCGGAGACGACCTAGTATGGTGTAAAGCCGCTTGTGGAAATAATGCACATTCAGAATGCTGGAATCAATGGGCCGCAATCAAACGTGGAGGCGGTGCTACTGTCACCTGCGTCTACTGTCGGACGCCGTGGCAAGTAGATCACGGCGGCGTTGCAAGCCTTAGAGAAACTGGAACTATGGGTGCTGACGGATATGTCAATGTAGCGGAGCAATTCGGAATGAGTGGAATTCGGGACTACTCGGTATACAATCGCTTTTCGAGATATGCTATGGGCCTAGGCTGGGATAGGCGCGATGATTGAGACTGAGATGAAGACCATCTTACGTCGCCAGGCCAATAGGTGGGCTCATTATGTTAACTTCTGGGGGGAGGGGGGGGGGTTGGTTGGTCGACTTTCGGCGAGCCACGAGCAGGCACTTGAAGTTATTGGATCATTTTTGCGATCCGGGGGAAGCACACTCTTAACCACGACGTCATGGATTATGCCCGGGACGACCGGCAAAATGCTTCACACATATGTAGTACAGGTAGGAGGTTACGCTATCGACCTGCTAAGGATGTGAGATCGAAGAAGTCAACGAACATGGCAAGAATCACAAAGCAAGCCTTTATTGTGCTCGGACCAGGCTTGAATTGTAGTATTGAGGCCAGCCCGGTGAGCAATTACAAGACCATCCACCTGCTCTCGAAGCAAAGTCCATCCCCGCAATAACCCGAGTATTGCACGTCGGCTCTGGCATGCACGCCATGCGAGAATTGGCCCCAGGTACGCTCCAAAACTATATAGAAGATGCTTTGGAAACCAAATACCAGAGGGGGGGCAGAAGTGTGATCGAGAGCAATGAACAATGCATGACTGAGGCTAGCTTTTGAAATGATTGCCTCTCATGGAATTTTTGGCTCCGTAGCCTACCAGTCGCAGACGACCCGTACGTTTGAACACTCTCCGAATGTTGCCTAGCCATCACGCCGTTGAAATTCCATCCTTCGGTTAACATGTGCAAAGGTCTGTGAACCCCCCCTTGTGGCGGCGCTAAGGGCAACTATCCACGGCTCAAGAAAAAATGTTCGCAAAGCCCGCACTTGCTTGGCTCGGCGGTAGCGAGCCGCTTTTCGACAGTTGAAATGCCGTAAAACGTCTGACAAGGCAGAATTGCAAAGTAGACGTATTGAAAATAGCAGCCGAGGTTTCCTGTTGTAATGATTATGATTATGTTCAAGGAAAAAGCTCATTAGAGGCATTTTCCTCATCCGCCAATCCAACAGCCTTGGGCAGGTTTTTTTACCTTTTCCGTTTTGGTATGGTGCATGGAGACCAGGTGGATATGGTCTTTTGGAAACGTAAGCCGGGCCACGAGTAACATGTTGGACTGCGCCCATCATGGACAACGGAAAGGACGGAAAAGGAAGCACATTAGTTAGCCTGGAAACCGGGCAACCACTCACGCTGGTAGGGTAAGCGCGCATGGATCTTTCTGACTCGTTGGTCGTTTAAGTGGCTCGTCAGCCCATGCGCCTGAGAAGGAAGGAGATGCTTCCGAGACTCCTAATAGGACGGGTAAATGCTGAGTTGGGTGTGCTGATGTCTTGGAATATGCAGATAGGAGGCCTCGATTTCAGCGGCTAATATCGCCAGCTACGGCCAAAACGGGGGGGGCTTGGGGGAGTTTTTAAACGAAAGGGTTCGCGAAGCGCTTTTGGGCATCACAACCAATTTTACGCCGGCCTACCTACAGTTGGCTTCACTCTCAGCCTCGAAGGCCCTATCCACCCGCTGTACATCCGTTCGTTCGTGATTCGTGACCACAGATAAGACGCTCCCGAGACCGGAAAGGATGATCGCTTGCCGCAGGTGCGAGCGGCAAGGCCCCCGTAAGCGGAGGTAACCCAAGACCTCCCCACGAAAAGTATTTGGTAAGAACAAAGGCGATCACACCAGCCTCATGACACGGCTGGGCGAGCTCATACTTGCATGTGCTCGGTGAAAACGAGCTTCCGGGCTTTCCAGATTTGCTTTTAGCAGCAAAATATTGGCGCAAAATCGGACACGTTGGTTGTGCAGGTCCAACGAAAATTTTGCACAGCAGAGTAGCTCGAAAGGATTTGTGGAACGGCACGGGCGGCGATCGACGATGTGCCGTCCTACGAAAAACTACTCGAGGAACATAGCGGAAGCAAATTGCAACCCAATGGCGACCAAGTGAGTGACGACAATTCGCTGCACGGGTGAGAGTGGGCATGTGAGGTGATCACAAGCCTGGCCAATCAATGACGAATTAGGCGGCTTACAAGGATGCCGACGGAGCCACGGGGGGAACGGTCGTCTCGCGGACGCCAGATTCTGAAGCGAGGGCCGCTTGAGATGCGCGAGAGACGCCTAGACCGAGCGCTTTTAACGACGCTGCAGGGATTGTGTTGGTTTTTGCGCTGGGAAGCCCGCGCTTTTTTCTGCCGCTAATGCAGCAGCCCAAAATAAGCGGGTGCCTCAGAGTCATGCGGTCCTTCCAATACTGAGCATTTTAGCACGACACCGAAACAAGGCCGGTCGCTTCCAACGGCAAACCCTTGCCAGAAGCCGCAGAAACAGTGCGAAACAAAAGACGCTTGCCGAGTCGTAGTCGTAGCATTTCTGGGCGTGAGGCACAAACTCAGCTCGCTAGGTGCACTCTGACTGGGCCGTGTGGCATTGGATGACTAAATCCCATTGCGAGACACGACTGCCTGGCCACCGATGTCAGTGTCAGACGGCCACTGCCAAAATATCAGCCTGAAACTTCGTCGCCGAAAAAGCAGCGCCTCCGTTTAGCTTTGCTGGGAGTTCTGCACGGCATTGCCCAGTTCAGCTAGCCCGTCCCAGCTAGGGCCTACTAGGGGGCTTACCGTCGTCAACTGCACCCGCACTCTAGACGCCGGGCGCTTGAACTCGCTCTCACAAGGTTGCTTTGCCTGCCCCCATCCACCAAAAGCTCGATCCCCCTCTCGCCACTACTCGACAAGGCCTTTTGATCGCTTTCCACACCACCTCAACTCAACGGCCGATTATCGATTCAACGGAGCTCTTTTGCAGCTGGCACTTGGCCGCACCTACCATACGTTCCTCCGAACCCTCCCATCTTGCTACTGTCCGGTCAGCATGACACGGCAACATCGAGCTGCGTAAGGCAGAAGCTTTCATCATCGGCTGTCCACCACCACCACCCACCAACAACGTCGTACTTGGTTGGCCTAGAATACCCACAGCCGGGCTGAAACGCGGCGAGGGAGGATCTCCTGCGTCAAGTCGAGCGTTTTGTCGTCTCGACGAGAGAAATTCACTTCTGTGACATAATTTGCTCGGATTGGGACCTCGGGCGCTTCTGCGGCGGTTACAGGGCGACGCAGCCGCCCTTTTTCATGATCGTTTGCGACAAAGGCGTTTCGACACTCAAGCAGCCGCCCTCACACCTGCTTGCCGACGCAGTTCTATTCGTCCTGGCTTAGCTGAAAACTCGACTGCAGCTCGTTTACGTATTTTCATACGCGCCCAAAGCGAGACGGATTCCAACTCGGTAGTCCTCTCGCGGCATCAAGCGCCTGCCTCATATTTTCCCATGGTGACATCCTCGTCATATTGCATTAGTCCCAAGCCGCCGACCTCCGGGACATCTGCGACTACCACAATAACATTGCCGCCGATATTACCCTTTAGTCACTCCCGGGCCCCCTGGACCCTCCCTAGACTGGACCACGTCCGGCTTCTCGCACTTCGCAGCACCCTGGATTGTGTTGAAGTCACGAAGTTGTGGCAAAGGCGTGACTACCTGTTCCTTCGGTGACAAATAAGACCTCTACGTTCTTTACATTATCCACAATGACGGCAGTAACGGCTGCGCCGATGCCTGTTGGGAATCACACTTCAGAGAAGGATACAACCTACGAAACCAGCCCGCCCGGATTCACGGCCGTGAACGGACAGGATTCTAGTGCAAATGGCGCCAGCAGTGCCAACGACTCGCCTCGCACCACAGACAGCACTATCAAGGTTGGTGGTGACTTCCGAGAAGCTCGAGACAGCACCCGTCCGTCAAGCCGTCCTCCCACCCCGCCTGCTCAACCGGAAGACAACAATCAAGAGATGAAAAATGGTGATCATAACGAGCACCACCAGGCCAGATCACACGACTCAAGCCCAGCCGCCCACAAACGGAAGCGGTCTCAGTCAGACGACGGCGATATCAGCTCGTCTTCCAACTCGCACTACAACCACAGCCCCTCCCAAGCAGGCGATCGACCCCCTCAGTCTGATGGCCGATACTATGGCTCAGCACCTCCTGATTCCGCTTCCCGTCATTCCTCCAACGATGTGGCTGTGGGTCACGAAACTCGACATTCGCAAAGCCATAACGGATCTAACGGCCATATGCACTCTCATACGAATTCGTGGCACGATCGGGGCCAGGCAGCGCCGCCCAATCATCACCCGCACGGCCGCCACCTTGAACAGTCCGAAGCCATACTAAGGGAGGCGCTACAGCGCGACAGTCAGCTACACGACACCCCACACCGATCGTGGGGCGTTCCTACCCGGTCAGAGGGGGATTCAGGAGACGGAGAGCAGTACAGTCACTACAGTCAAGATGGTACGCCCACGGGCTCCGGACAAGGCAACCCGAAGAGGAAGCGCGTCTTTAGCAACAGAACCAAGACTGGATGCCTGACGTGCCGTCGAAGAAAAAAGAAATGCGATGAGGGTCAACCCCAATGTAAGTCAACAGATCGGACCTCTGCTTTTTACTGGTGCCTATACTAAGATCAATCTACAGGCAATAATTGCCTCCGCGGGGGCTTTCAATGCGAAGGTTACAGCACGAGAAGTACATGGTCGAAGCCTCTCAACACCAAGGCTCCCGTGCCTTTGCAGTCGAAGGATGGGTTCCCGGACGTTCCGGATCATGGATATAAAATCGATGACAACTCTCCAAGGCAAGGACGGTCTTCCCTCAATGGCCGAGAAGGAATACAAGCAAGACCCATTGTCGTTGATGATGTCGACCATCAACTCCATGCACAGCTCACTGCAAGTCCAACTTCGGCTGGCCCACGGTCACGTGGGTCGTACCCAGGCCAGCCCTGGCCCAACCCAACCAACCCTTCTTATTTATCAGATCGCGGTCAAGCAAAACAAGACTATCTCCCATCCTTCTCGGAGATTACTCGAGATTCTAACAAACCCGAGTATCGTCCAATGGCGCCGATGAGAGACATGTCGCATCCTGGGCACAATACATCCCAGCCTCCTCCAGGCCCTCCCCCTCCTGCGCAATCAGCAGTACCGCAATGGTCATCCTATCCTCCGGCTGGCCAACCGGACTATAGACAAACATACCACCATCCTCACCATCAAGCACCCGCTCCTCCTCATGCTCAACACGCCGATGTGAGCAATTTTCAAAACACCGCTCGCATGGCGCTGAACGTCGAACAACAACAGTCAGCGACGCGTTCCTCTACCAACGATGACAGCGAGAAGACCAAGATGATACGAGGTCAAGCCTTCAAGCGAAGCGATCCAACCCTAGCCGCTGACCGTCTGCGCTGCAAAGCTGCGCTCCAGCGATTCAACAGCGCCGGCATGGTGGACCAGACCGCGGACACAACCAGCTGGAACCTGCTGAAGCAAGTCATCACTCCGACGCCAACCGCTGGCATGGTTCCTAAAGACAAAACAGTCGGTTCTCTCGGGCCGGGAACTGTGGTTGAAACGCCCTTCGACTGCGAATATGGCTACAACATCAAGATTGGTGAGGATGTAGATATTGGCAGAAACTGCTTGATCGTCGACGTATGTCCTGTGATTATTGGGCAGAAGACAACCATTGGACGCAACGTCTCGATCGTCTCTGGAGGACCTGGGACCGACAACGTGGATCGCAAAGGTGTAAACAGCACATGGCAGGGTCGGGCCATTACCATTGAGAATGATGTCATCATTGGCGACGGCTCGTACATCTACCAAGGGGTAAGGTTGGGTGCCAGGTGCACCATCGAGCCCGGCAGTGTGGTCAAGCATGACGTCGGTCCAGACCAGAGATTTGGGCCTCCAGCAAGTGGTCCCATTCAGCTGAACGAGATCGGACCTAGGCAAAGCCGTTAGTGCTTTTTCGGGTGAGAGGGAAGATCCGTGTGGCCCGTGTTATTTGAGAGATCGTTGTTTTGAGATCATTCCTTCATATGCTCCTTTTGTTTGCATCGGACGATGTCGGTATGCAACAACCTTCATCGAATACTGTACTTAACGAATATTGTCAGCCGCAAGCGAAAAAGTGGCCACCGACTTGGTTCTGTGGCTTGTCTCACTTGAATTTCGAAGAATGCCCATTGATATTCATCTCCAATATTTTCCTGTAAAAGCTTCCGATGAGTACCAAGTCCTCACACAAGAGATGTGATGGGAACTTGCAGTAGACTCGCAGAAATGATGCAAAGGCATGCTCGAAGACTACTACCCCTACTAAATACTTGAAGACATCGACGGAAATGGTACGATGCCGGAGGCAGCTTCAGATCTCAGATATGGGAATTGCAGAGAATGCCTAGGCGCTTTTATCAACGAGTACCATTGTAGCTTCAGGCATTCGGGGTGAATGTAGCAGGGAGCACTAGGAAACAGGTCAACGTGGTGACTTAGCACTTAATATCTTCTTCATGTTGCTACACGCTCATATGTGGTTCTTGAGGCGCAAATTTGTGAGGGCCCTGATTGGGGATTTTCCAAAAATTTCCAACCACCAAATTTCGTCTTCCAATTTCCCAACCAAAAATTACTAGGAGCATGCAAGGGTTTTCCAGAAGAACTTTTTCCCACTCCAGGATGTTCTCCTTCGAATAAGCCAGTAATAGGTCCTCCCTTGTAGTGGAACCTCTTATCTGAAGCATCGAGTGGATTACCTCAGTGGGGAAAAAAAATGTATTATTTGGAGAACTAGTTGGCACTAACATAGATTCAACCGTTGGCCATCAACTTTTCACTGTCGCGGCAGCGGAAATGAAATGCAGGGAGGGACGTGGCAAGCCGGTACTATAGAGCTCTACCACCGCATATCTGCGGCGACTATGCTTTGTCAAATCCCCATCATTCGTTAACTTAGGGTACAAAAACCGCTCTGCCGGGAGACCGTTCTCCATGCCCTCCACACAACCTCCCTTTGTTTCTTCATCTCCGGTTTGGCCAGGTTGTCAGATGAGCCGAGCGTCCGCTTTAGTGATGATGGTCATGCCTGCTACATACGATCCCTTTCTGAACATCCAGGCATAAATTCCCCTCTGCTACTCTACCGTCCAAATTCGAGACTCGGTATGACAACTGGCCCAAACTTGACCACGTTTCCATACGCACCCTCTCCTTGCACCATGAAATCAGCTGCGAGACTCAACCTTGCCCCCTCAGAGCCTCTCATATCTGTCCGGCCAAACGTCCCGTTTACGGTCTCCGGGTCATAAGCCACAATGGCGACATAGTTCCTTCGTCCCATTAACTTCCTCTGCTCCTTCGGTTGTCCTGTCACATCGTGTACGAAGATCTCCATCATGTCTTCTTTCGTATCTGTAGGTACCGAGGGTGTCGAGCGGGTTCCATTAGCGGGAATATAGAGCTGTTTGTTATTGTGAAGCATCTTGACCATGTAGCTTGGGGGTGGAGTGCTGACGACAGAGGAGGAGATGATTTGATACATAGTCTTGTGGTCGGATGGGTGGGACGGGTCGTGGACGAGGCCGGCTCCGCAGGTGTTGACGGCGCCGGAGAGGAAAGTCATACGAATGGAGCGTTGGTGGGAGATGCCCTGGAGCGTTCGGATCAGGTAGGTGCGTTCCAAGTCCTAGGGAAGCGTTAGTGAGTGCGAGTGAGAGGCGAAAAGGCGATTGAGATATTTTTACCTTCGACTCGTGCGTCCATTGGTCTTTCAGTTCATCTAGGACGTCGATGTCGCCAAATGGATTGAGAATACCACCCATCAGGCCCGATTTGCCCACAGCTCGCTTTACTGAGTCGAAGCCAGACCCGACGGCGCCTTTGGCGCCTACAACGCCAGCTACTGAGCTGGTGACCTTGCCGAGCACATTGTATGCACCCGTTACCGCCTTCTTGCCTGTCGCCATTGTGTGCGCAATCTGCTCGGCGGTATCCAGCCTAGGGTAGATGACGGGCACTGCAATCATCAAAATGCAATGTTGTATGCTCTGCGGCAACATGGCGATTTTGGGGAAGAGACCTTGGTATGTTGGGCCCGCCATGACTTGGTGCGGATTCCTCTCGCTCCTGCAGTCTGGCCCAACGACCGCAACCGCAGGACCCAAGAATTTGACGAAATGCCACCCAGTGCCAGTGATGGTGAAGAGATCGTTGTCATTTGAGACGTTTCGGAGAACCTCGAGCGTCGTGTGATGCTGGAAAAGAAGATACATCTCTATGCCAATGCGACCTATGTTTTTGAACATGTTGCTGAATTGCATGTACTCGGGATATGAGCCAAAGCCGTCGAATCTGGGGAAAATGTCAGCTGAGCGTTCCGAAAGAAGAGATGCCTGCCATACATATCGTGGTCATCAATCGTCAAAATGTGCGGGATTTGTGCAAACGCTTCTCTCAAATGGGGCTGATCAAAATGACTCGTATAGTAATGAAAATATGCATGGGAGACATCCTCCTCATGAGCAGCGGTCCAGGCAGCGTTTTTCCGATTCTCCTTTCCACTCGTGGCGAGCCATTGCTTCAAGGAAGGAATCTCCTTCCACAATCTGTCCGCGTAGATTTGACTCCCAAGGCCAAGTTGGCAATGAAAGCCTCCGCACTCGGCGTGCTTCTGCATAATATCTTTCCACATAAAGCCAATGCCACCAACACGGGCTCTTTCGTTGGCACTGACATTCAGAGAGAAATCATTCCCTGACGTGGCTACGAAGCGCCAATTTGTCTCGCGCCGTCCTGCTACCAGAAACTCATAGCGTGTGCAGCCAAGGTGGGAGGTGATTGCATAAGTCCACTTTGCAGGACCTGCCTCCTCCATCTGGAGGTCTACCTCGTACCTGTAGAAGGACCATCTTTGATGGGTTGCAATGTTCAATGCTTTCAGCTGCCTCGGGTTCGGAGACAAGTCAATACTTTGGTGTATATGGATAGTGGGTGGTTGTTGTGCATCGGTGACGAGAAGAATTGAACCTAGCCATATGCCACGGTCTAGATCCATGTTTGTATAGCGAAGGTATGGTCCGAAATACACGGCATTCGTAGGGGCGACTTTATATAAATCAACACCGCTGCTCGGGGGAGGACCAGTAAAGCCAGCTGGTCCAGCGGCCGTATTAAAACTCATGACACTGGCCTGGTCGAATCCAGGTGTCATGGGCAGACCTGGAGAGATGAGGGGCTGGGACTGGAATGAAAGACCAGGCGATCCCAGTGGGTTTTGATACTGGCTGCCCGTAGGGGATAGGGGCGTTTCGTTGAGATTGAGCGGCGTTGGACCCTTTGGGAACTCCCACTGCGTGGATTGCGTCGGAAGGTGGATATAATAGTATTGGCCGGAGTTCGGATCCACGTGAGCAATCCAGCCCTCCGGTAGGGGTGGTGGGGACGCTGGCGAGGCATTCATTGGAGGTGATTGCGCCCGTACACTGGCGTGCTGAACGCTTGTCTGTGAGCTTCGAGAAGATTGTCGTACAGGACCTGCCTGCTGCGGCTGCACTCTGTCATTGGCAAATGCCGGATGCTGTTGTTGATTAGGATACTGAGCTGCTGCGCCGGTAGCTGTAGTAACAGCAGCAGCAGCAGCAGCAGCAGTAGCAGCAGCCACCCCCGAGCCAGCTGAGGTTGTACTAAATCGAGCCTTCTCATTGTGACTGCTCACTGCCCCAGCCGCACCCGGTGTCTGAGAGTAAGCAGGCGGTGGCTCATCGGTGACATGCATGCGGGCCATGTCATTTTCTAGCGCATTGACCGGAAGCCTAGGTGATTGCAGTGGTTGGGCTCGACCAGTTGGGCGCACCTGAGCAGCGACTGCCGCCGGCGGAGACGTGTCTGCCTCGCCTGGACCTTGATAGACCGTTGGCTGCCCATGGGGATGACTGCCTGGCAGCTCAGTCGGTGTCCAAGGTCTTCTGGGAGGCGTTTCCGTAGCTTGTGCTCTTGGTTCAAGTCCTGAATAATTCGCTGCTCTCTGTTGGGCTGCCACGCTTTGTGCCTGCAGGCTTGTCAAGGTCGCAGTGCCCGCAATACCCGCCGCCGCATATCTCGCTTCAATGTCTGTTTGCGGACGATGGCTTGGAGGGATGATTGGAGTCTCAGGGGGTGGGGGGGAGCCTCGTTGTGCGCGAGTGGTGGAAGTGGAAGCTGTGGAGCTAATTCGGTTGATCGATAAAGGATCTCGATCTCGTGCACTTAGACGACTAGCCTCAGGAAGGTTCTGAGAAGCACTACCCGGCGGCGGCCAATACTGCTGATGATAATCTGGGTATGGATTTGCTTCTTGTCCAGGTGCTTTCCCCGGACTTGCGAGCGCTCCTTCCGCAGGTGCATCGCGCCGGGGAAGTCTTTGAAAGAGCCCTTCTTTGTCTGGTGCATCTGGGCCAGGCGAGTCCGGTAGCGGTTTGGGGGCATTGCCTCGTCTTTGCGCCAGTGTCGCAGTCTGCCTAGCTTCCTGACCGTCATTTGGACGGAGAGAGGAGGGGAGTTCTGATGTGGTCTTGGTGTTCGAACTTGTGGAACCGGAACGCCCTGTCCGTGGACTACCATATGCAGTGGTAGCTGTGCGCCCTTGATCAGGTGATGCTATTCTTTTGGGATCTGGATATGGATAAGGAGTCTGAGACTCGCTTGTCTTCCGCGACTGCGGATATTTGGAGCGGTCGTCTGGGTTAGGTAGGGAAGGGAGAGGATAGGAAGGAGCGCCGGACGCAGCAGGACCGGATATGCTGCCATTCTGCTGGTTGTTGATGGACGGAGCGGCGGAGGAGGAGGTTGAATTTCTCTTGGTGATTCGCAGAGGTTCAATGATTGGCGGATCGCGATCTGGAGGCCTGCTGAGGAACATCTCTTCTCCCGCCTTGCCGTTTTGGCTCGAGTAGCTCATGGTGTGCGCTGTTTCAAGATGGGTCGCGGCCCGCAACCCTTGTCTGGAGACGACTGTGGGAGGCTCGGGGGTTTTTGAGCAGGTGAAAGGGCAATCAAAAGCGCCTTATGAATAGATGGAAAGATAAGCGCGAAGTATCAGATGCGTCGCAGACGACAAGAACGTATTGGGGGGGAGGGGGCAGGAAAGCAAAAAAAAAAAGGTAGTATGAACAGGGGAGTTGAAGTGGCACGAGGTTAGAAGTGTGAATGGATTGACAAATGGATGCGCGTCGCAATGGATTCTGGCGCTTGGAAAGTGGGAGTATCTGGGTGAAAGCTAAGTTCGTAGCCGCCGGCCAACGAAAGCAGTGCGTCACTGGCGGTGATGGGAAAGGCCCGCCTCAATCTTACTGGCAGTCAGACAACTTCCCTAACTAGTAGCCTAACAGCGCAGACCTAAGCAGCCTACCACGTATGCTGGCTTGGCATTTTGCCCTCGTTTTGTGTCAGAAGCCCAGGTGGAAAAGAAAGGCCCAAGGCACAAAAATAATGACACATTTCCCTTCCCTCCCTCAAAGCTGGATCAGATTGTACCATTGGTATCTCGTTACAGTCGGTTGACACTGAGAAAGAACACTATGGACCAATACATGGGCCTAAAATCAGAAAATCAAATCACTGCAAGCGTGAACGCTACAATTCATGCAAAGTCCAACCAGTGTCATAGCCAACATGTCGACCCTTGTAGGTCCTCGTAAATGCCCTTCTTGCAATCCACAATCGCCCTTGTCATGCAAATGGGTATCTCGACAGCCAAAATGCTGGCCCGCAAATGCTGATGTACCCGAATTTATATCCCGTTTCACAGCCCAAAATTCACCACCTGGAGTCCCTGTTCAATCATAATATCTGACCAATTCACGTCCAAGGAATGACCTGTATGCATAAATCGTCGCGTCTGCTGCTCGTAGACAATCTGAAGTGCGTGGCGCGTCGCTGTCGTATTACTTCCAATGCTCTTCTTCTCCATCGTTGAGATCATATCAAGTGCCATCATTTTCTGGTTGCCGTCTGTCGATGCGAAGCCGGCCATGAAAAGCGGGAAAATCATAAATCGCAGCTCAAGCCGCCCAGCGTTCACAACGCCTTCTGCTGTGAGTAGGATCTCGGAGACGCATTGGCTAATCTCCGTGTCGAACTCGGGTCCGGTGTCCAGACGTTGCGAAGGCCACATGCTGGTGTGCGAAAATATGATGCACGCTCGATATAAAGATGAAGCATGCTGGAACAGCTGCTGAGACCGCCGTGGGAGTAAGTCCAGTCGCTGTCCGAGGAGCATGATGTTTGGAGCGACCCACAGCTGCCGAAGAGATTCCTGTAACTCCAAAATTCTGCTTTGACGCATTCTAATGTCCACATGCTGTTCGTGCAAGCTGAAATTGGATGTTCTCTGCGATGCCTCTTGTTTGAGCTCTTTTGCAAGCAGCCCTAACCGGACGGCAAGAACTGTGACTTCGTAGTTGAGTTGCAGGACAATAGGAAGGGTATCGGTCTCTTCCACGTACATGATGCTAGCGCCATCCACTCCGAGCGGGTAGAGATGAAAGCTTGGTGGAGGTATCATATCGTTGTTCAACATGGTGCCAACAAACTCTCCCGTTCCCGCACCACTAAACAGCGCGTACAAATCGATGTTGCAGATCCACCAAGTGATAAAAGGAAAGCGTTCTCCACCGAAGACCTCCCTTCTCAACAGTGATATTCGTAGAAGTTGGGCGAGGTGCTGTGCCCACAGATTTGAGCCCTCGGCTTCCGCAGCGGCAATCTCGTAAACCAAGAGCAGGAAATGTGTTAAAAATGCACCGTCGGATGAAAGGTCCTCTGCACTTCGCAGGTTGCTTTGAAGTGCAGGGAGAGCTTGCTGGTAATGTTGAAGCGCGTCGAGGCGTTCTGTGCCTTCTTGATGAGCCAAGCTCAGAGCAGCCACAGCCATCATGGCATGGAATAGCGGAGGGAAAAAGGCTGCGGCATGCTCGAAGACATTGGCAGCAACATGCTCATGTTGTGTTGCATCGGGCTTTTCAGCTTCAATTTGCGCCAATTGCTTCCATACCACGTTTCTGAACTGCTGCAGTAGACCAAAGTCCTCTCCACCATCCGCAGCCTGGGATATCAACGAGTTTGTGGGATCTAGAGTGATTTGGCTCTCTGCGTCTGGCTGTTCTGAATTAGTGGAAGATTGGGGCATAGATGTTGGCGACCGTGGTTCTTTGGATTGGATAGTTGTGCGACGAGTAGTATCTTCGAATCGATGGAGTATGACAACATTCGGATCGTCGCTCGAGCCAACCGGCCCAGGTTGCGCGCCATCGACAAGGAGGGCTTCTTTGCCGTGACTGCTGGTCATGGATGCAGTTAAGGATCCGCGGCGCAGTGGCGAGAGGCGGAGGCTCTTTATTTCGGCGTCATCGCTATACTCTGGGAGATGCTGGAAGCTGTCAGGGTTCACGACCACGTTGTATGTGCCAGGGCTAGTGCGTTCGGCCTTGCGCTCTCTCTCCTCGTCGGTCGTTAGCGTTGCAAAAGGAGGGAGATCATCGGCGGCAACTGCGGAACCGGTACTCGTGTCTGTCGGTGTTGGTGAGTTAGCTAGCACTTGATCAGCTTGTCCTTGTCCTGAAGATCGTGCCAGGTACTCACGATCCCAGATGGAGTTGCCGATTGTTGACACGTCTTGCATGCGCTCCACGACGCGGGGCGTATCGTCGCGAAAAGATAATCTCGGGCTGTAATCGCAATTGTGCCCCAGGCGTGTACATTGTGCACAAGATGGCCGTTCCTCCCCGCACTTGACTTTACGCGTCCTACAAGTCCAGCATCCAGTCCTGGAACGAGGTGGGAGTCGGGTCCGTGGTGCCACGTTTGAGCCACCGGAGCTCTGGTTTAGGCTTCTGCTTGAGCTAGCCGACGAGGAATGATCATCCTTTGGAGCGATGGCGGGGAGGCGGAGTTGTTGCTTCCTTGAGGCGTCCACCCTCTTGTTTCCTTGCATTACCAGGGTTGTTACGATCGTCATGAGTACCTTGATCAATTCGAGTCCCTCAGGCTGAAGGCTTTGCCGCGCATGCTAGAATATTAGTATTCGAGAGTCTGAAGCTACATCTGCGATGTGGCAAAGGGCCTCCTACGTCGCTTAATGAACTGTTCACGTGAGGTCGATTGGTGGTGAGGAATGGAAAAGCGTTGGCGATTCGTGGACGACGTCGGCGCATGGGGGTTCTGGCGTGAGAATCCGGAGACGAGGGGTAGCAGCATGCGTGTAAATAAGTAAGTCTATCGAAGAGAGTCAAAAAGGCAGTTGAAGGAGAAAGATGGATAGGGCTAAAGCGGAGTAGGGCTAAAAGATGCGCGCCAAACAGGTTGGTAAATTGAGGTTTTGGAAGTCAAGGCACGTCAGTCGGCGTTTCTGCCCCACGGCATTTGGCCCGATGGGCTCGACAAGAAAGTATAAGTGGTGGGACCATCAGTTTACCGACGTCGCGGGTCCAAGATGATGGTGCCCAAACCCGGCCAAAAGCTGCAGGTACTTTGCTGGAAATGGGATACATGACCGAACAAGCAGGGCTTGATCCCTCGGGGGATGCTTGCAACATGACCAGGCCAGTTGGTAAGGTCTTGTCGCTCCAGCTCTTTCACAAGCTCCGTGGCGCTGCCAGCTGCATGGAGGGGATTGGCCTACGGAGTGCTAGCGGGAAGGAGCGGAAATTCTATGATCCACTAGCGGCCAAATTAGCCAACTTGCCACAGAGTTTTTCCCTTAGCGCCATGTCGGATTAATCAGTCGGCCCGAGTTACCCAAAATCCACCTCGCGCCTGATCAAGATTTGAATGGCGTGGAAATCCGTCTTGCTGTGGCTCTCTCTTTCCCTGGGGGGGGTTCAGTTCAATAGCCGCAGGGCAGCCACTTCACCCAGCTCCCCTTCGCCAAGCCTTCTTGTCGTCAACGGCGTTCTTAGCGATTGTGCTTCTGCAGGGGTCAAAGTCAGAAGCATGACCTCCACCTCCATTACCCCATGCGTACTTGACAGTGAAGATCATTCAACTCCTCTTTTTTTCTTCTCGCCCATGTTCGTGTCCAAGGCCTTGCAAGTTGGAGAAAGAGTGAAACTCATGCAATAATATTGTGTTCCTCAGGCTACGTGGCGTCACCGCCAAGTAGATGCAAAATTCTAGTGCTCAAAGTCAAATGGTGGGGCTCCCCTTTCCCGTCACAGTGATCTCAAGTGGGGTATTTTAGCTTGGCTATTCCCAGACCTCTGGGCCCATCCCGGCTCTTCGCACCACGTGCCAATGTCGCCTCGATCTGCACGATGGCAGAAGCACTTACACGCCATTTGACAATTGAACCGCTTCCAGATGGTCGGACTAGGGGGAAGCCAAGATCCCTGGGACTGTACTTCTGCGTTTAGGTAACCGGCCCGGTTGCAATCGCCAAGATCTGGTGCCAGGTGATCACAGCTGCGGCCTTCATGTTCCGGGCGAAAGGATTGGGCGGTTACTGGGCTGTTAGCCCTCGGCCGGGTGCCCCGTCATGCGCGCTGACGCTGATTGCCAGTAGTGCGCGCTTAAGCGTTTCACTGATGGTTCTAGACCGCTCTGACGCGAGCCACTTTCCCAGGGTACTGGTCAGCCTTCCTGTCTCGGAGGCTGCATCACAATTTACGTAGGCTACCGCCAAGGCCGCTCTTTTCATTCTCGTCGACTCCGGTTCCGCTTCGCGTATTTTCGGACCGATCAAAATGTCAATTAATCGTGAAGAAAAGGCCTCAACCTCCTTTGACACATTTTTTGATCGCACCTCTCCGATGCCCTGTTGCGTCTTCACACTGTCGATATGCGGGAATTGTTCGAAGAAAATTTTTGCTCTGTCGTAAAGCACGCTCTGGACCGTCTGCGAGTTCTGCGTTTGGATCGTCTCAAGGAGCAATAAAGCCCGTTCGAGGGTGGGCCCACTTGGTGGAGACAAGCAATGGAAAGTGCATGTCACAGCAGCAGTCATTGTGGCTTCAGAAAGCTTCTCACTATACCAAATCATCATAATTAGCATGTCCATGCGAAGGGGGGTAAAGGGCCAGGCCATCACTCACTTTGCTTGCTTCGCTGACCGTTGTTCAGAGTCAACATCCATGCGATCTTGGTCTTCCGCGACAGTCTCTTCGACCACATTTGCCACGAGTGGAAGAATCTCGGCCGAAAGTTCCAGATCTGCTCTCGACTCTGCGAAGTCACCGAGAGCGGCAATCGCATGTGATCGGTAAGTCGCATTTGTCCTGCGTGCTTCGCGCAAAGCAATCTTCTCCATCTGCTTCCGTACATTATCCTCTGCCCATAGAGACCTAGACGACTTGACAAATTTCGGAAAGGCGTCGACGACCTTTTCCTTGCCTTCCCAAGCCTTGCCGGCCAGAGCGACTTCGAGTACCGGCCAAACAGCTTCTGCTTGTGCCATGGAGTATTGACCCTGGCTTTGCATCGAGGTGACTAAATCGGCTACAGCAAGGCAGCAAGCGTGTTTGATTGCCCAGCGGGTTGAGCTTATATTGGAAGATATCGTGTCCACAATTTCAGATAGGTAGAGAGTGACGGCTCCAGACCCACCGACGTTGTCTTTCCAGGCCTCACCAAAGCGAGATTTGGCCTCTTCCAGCTCATCCTGTTTCCCAATGAATGCGAACGGTAGGAATGCCGTAGCGAAGCGCATGAAAACATCATTTGAGACCTTTGAAATGGCGTGAACTGTTTCTGCAGAGACTATGCGGTGTGAAGATTCCTCTGATGCAAAGTACATGGCTTTGGCGTGCAGTATGGTTTCCATGACTTGCTTTTCTGACGCGAGGCGCATCATGTATGCCAACGACATGCCATACGCAACACTAACAGTTTCGTTGCGATCCAGGATGTTCTTGCGGACGAGTTCGATAAATCGATCAGCATATGGCCGGAAAAGCATGCTGTGGCGCACAGCCAGCGTCACAAGAACCCGACTGAGACCGATCTTTGAGGGCAATCCAATGACCGTCTTGAAAGTGCCTTCGAGCCTGTTCATTGCCTCTTTCGTGACGTTTTCGGCCGCGTCTGTGGATGAATCCAGACTCTCTAGGCAACGATCGATAGCTTCTGTGATAGGTGACGAATTCATACTGGACACTCTCATCCTGTCCAGTCTCTCAGCCGTCAGCCCGTATTTGTCTGCATTGAGATGGAGGTAGTTGATGCTTTCATGCTCTAAAGAGCTCAGAGAGTTCACAAATGTCTCAAGAACCACCGGTGCGAAGGGTCTCAGAGCTTTGGGAGGAGTCTTCTTGACAACTTGCAGGAGAGTGATAATGGCGTATTCTTGGACTTCTTTGGCTGTACCAGACTCCAGCTGGCGTAGGAGAAAAGGTATCGCCTGTTCCAACAATTTGATTGCTCGCTTTGTCGTGCCTTCTCCTACCTCGAGGTTACGAACCAGCAGATTCGTGAGGGTTCTGCACAAGGTCATGGCAGCAACGCGAACGGTCTCCTTTATATCATCCAATACCTTGAAGGAAACAGTCCAGATTTCGTTGAGATATTTCTCATATTTCTCAACATCTCGTCCTTGAATCAGATCGGCTATCGCAGCACAGCTTGCTTCTCGGACTCTCCATTCCTTGCCCAATATGCTCTTGAGCAAATCTTCGAGGATTGCCACAAAATTTTGGTCGATGACAGCATTTGGATCTTTGACTAGAGCTTTCCAGATCTCGTTCATCGATCTTTGGACGTTTGGATTTGGGTCGAATCGATATCTGTACAGCTTAGGGTAAAATTTCTTATTTTCCGTAAGATACGATGAATCGGCGAGAACGCTGCCAAGACCAAACCTTCCAAAGGCAGCCCGAGTCGTCCATATGGCGTTGTTGGAGGCAAGACTCATGAAGCGATACACAAGACTGGGATCACCCATCTCACTCGCGAGGCTGACAATATCCTTATACGTAGTGACAGAGCCTTCCCCGGTCGGCAATGCTCCAACATCGAACAGCTCCGTGTCCTCCGTGACAGAGCCTCCCATGACCTTCGAAGTGTTTGTACTGGTAAAAGATTGCACCAGATCACGGACTAGATCTTCCCTAAGATCCTTATCGCCCATCTCGTACACCAGACCCAAACCTCTTGAGCCGGATTCTTGGACCACCTCATCTCTGTCTGAGAGCAGTCGTGCAAATGCCACCTGACATTGTCGCAGTTGCGATTGAACAACCTTCTCCGTGCCGCAGTACTGTACAAGGCACAAAAGCCAGATCGCGGAGGCTTTCTTTAGGGATGGCTTGGTCGTCTTGCAGTCCTCAATTACCTTTGTGAGAATATCCTGTAGGAGTTCGTTATCCTGTGATTGGATTGGAAGGCCCGCATCAACGTCAAACTCTGTAATTGTGGAGGTTGACCTCCAGCCAGCAGCAGCCACAGCCAGGGCTTCGCCAACCGCAAAATGTAGCTCGGGTCGCTTGATGTCGTGTAGCGCGTACAACTGTGCGAGTATCGTTTTCACTGACTCGGATTGGCCGCTGACTGAAGACGCCCAGGCCAGACGACCTAGAGCAGCCACGGCGGCCTCCCTCTCCTTCTTGGCGTCTTTGACGAGAGGGTCGATATCATCGTCCGCTTCTATCCCAAGTTGAGTTTCTCGGGGTAGACAAAGGCAAAGCTGACCAACAGCAATATTGGCAGCATCTCTCAGAGCATTGTCCCTCGATTTTACCAGTATATTGGACGTCAACTTGATGCAGCTCGCGGCATGCCCATTAGCTTCTTCTGTGTTATGGCGCAGTGCGAGCCGGGTAATGATGAATGCTGAACTTAGCAGATTTCCTCTTAGCTCGTTCACTTGCTGGCCAACACTTTGGGCCCAATTCTCGCAAGCTTTTATCATGGCTTCCAAATCAGTGTCCTTATCTTGGTGAGCTGGAAGGGAGGATAGAATGCCTAAGACTCGGGAAGCTTGTGCCTGGGTGAGCAGATTGTTTGATGCTGTTGCGCGCTTAACCCTGCCGAAGCTCACCTCGCTGATTTGAGACAGCACATCATTTGAACAAAGACCACAGATCTCGACAGCAAGTTCTCCACATCTACCAAGATTGAGCGACATGCCCAGCAACATAGCTTCCACAAATCGCAGAAGTGCAGCACGATCCACGTGCCGCAAATGCGCTTTTAGCGCATTGCGAGCCTCTTTCTTGGTTGAGAGCAGCGCATCGATCCGTCTCTCCCAGTCTAGGTCAACTGACAAGGCATTGGCTGTGTCCTTCAAGGCTTCAACAATCAGGATGTTGCGACAAAAAGCGATGGCAGGGGCAAGGACACTCCGAGAGATGCCTTGAGGCTCTTCCATGGCACTACGCTCATTTTCAAGCCCAAAGACTTTATTCACCAGAGCCAGGAAGTCTGGAAACACCAAGCTCTCAGAACTTCCATCTGCGGCTAAAAGGGCCTTTGGGTTGGCCATTTGGAACCAATAAGGATCAAGTCCCTTGATTCCCTCTTCGACCATCTCTTGTCTCTCACCGGTGCCTCCGACCGCAAGTAGATCAATCCATCGGCCATCCACATCTCCGAATGCCAGGCAGCGATTCGCGTATCTAACCGCGGCAAACTTGGCGCTTCTTCTCGTTGGATGTCCATATTCAGGATCGACATCTCCAGTCTCAGCCGTGGTATTCCATAAGAGCATCGGTTTCAATGGTTCAACAGCTTCTGATGCTCTCCCGGCAAAGACATTCAGCACTCTGCCCAAGGATTCTTCGATGGAGACGTGTATTTGCGAGCCCGATATGTCGCATCGCAGGCTGGTGAAAAGCCACTTCACCAAGTCGACTCCGGGATTGAGCTTTGCGGCAAGAATGCCAATGCTCTCATACGCTCTACTCCGCAATTCAACCTCTGCATGTGAGAGTCCATTGCCGGTTGTGTCCGCACTTGGCCAACCTTGTGTTTCAATAAATTCCCTTAAGCTGTCCTGAGCTTCAGGCGCAATCTGGCGGAGATCCTCATCCTCGCCCATACGGACCACCCAAGTCAGGAAGGAAAACATGGCAGATCTCAATTTGGTCGCTTCGAGGCCAGATGCAGGCGTGCCGTCATCGGAAAAGAGTTGTTCTTTCATGATTTTCAGGACGGCAGTAGGGTTTCTAGTAACAGCTTTGCTTTTCGTCAGGAGCGCAAGTATGCGCACTCTCAGTTTTGCTCGAGGAGGAAAGCGTGCGTTGTTGCCATGGTATAGTTGGAGCAGTTTGTCGATATTGTCGAGTGACTCAAGATCAAAGTCACACTGCTTGAACATAGTATCTCCGATGCGAAATGCGGCGAGATTGGTGGTATCGGAGGAAAGGATAGCTGCAGGCACGAGGCGTTGAGTGTCCGTGAAAACGGATGTGAAAAGGAACTTCGCAACCGCTGTCTTGGTCTGTGAAAGCCGGGGCCCAGGCGCGCCTGCAGATTCGTTCTCGAATTTTGACAGTAAACGAATCTCGTTCGCTGATAACCCAAGGTTACGACGGCTTGTGGAATCTGTAGGGCCGCCAGCCTCTCGAGCGGCTGTCAAGCGTGTTTGAACCCCGTCAAATAGGAGGAACTTTCCTAAATAGTACGCCAGAATCTCGGTCATGCTGGCGAACAGGCCCAGTCTCTCACTGAGAGCAGTATCCTCTTTTGTGCCCCGATCTGGCATCTTCCAGGAAGGGAGTAGCCGCAATAAGCAGTGGAAACTAACATGCCATATTCTCTCTTCGGGAGGTGGCTGCTCGCTTGACCACCATGTAGACGCGTCCCAGTGTTTTGGGGTCGCCACCCTCAGTAAATCTGGCAGAAGGTCGATTCCGTCGTTGGTAGTGATGTGTTCGAGAGCCAGTGATATAAACATCAAGTCCAGCTGTAAAACGAAGGCATTCTCAACCTCCTGGAATTGCTTCAGGAGAGTCTGAACGGGTAATGAAACAGTTGGTGAGGACTTTAGCCGATTATTGATATGGTGGCATACTGTGATGACCTTATTCCGTACCGCAGCGTGTTCTGAAGCCAACTTAAGAAGTAGAGGAGCGAGGTATGTTGAAAGCAGCGTCTGGAGCTTGCCATCTGAGTCGGCAAGGGCGAAACGCATCTCAACCTTGGCCACAAGATTAAGCTCACGAGCTTCGGAAGACGCATCTCCTGCCATGTCGACGGGGTTCGGCGATCGTGCAAATAGGATAGACTTCTTGTAGCCGATGATCGAAATCGTTGGAATTTGTGGATGGTGAGTGGCGAAGGAAAAGGTTTGAATGAAGAGATCAGCCAAAAATCACCAGGAATAAAAAAGAGTATATCACTCGATGGAATGGTGCTACGTTATATGCAGGGATCCAAGAGAAGGGAAGCACGAGGTAAATAGAGCATTTATATCATTTTCCTATCTCTACGTGTATCATGCTTGCCTAATAGTCGAGGGTCTGCTAGTCATAGCATCCTTATGCCAAGCCTCCGCGCGGAAATCTACGGGTCGCCTTCTCTTTCGACCAAGCTTTAGGGCTGGAGACCACTGTGCATTACTCCAAGTCGGTAAACGCCGAGTATAGGACGCAGCGGGATTGTCAACAGATGCATTAATGCTAGTTTATGGAAGCACGTGACGGCTCCTAGGTATCCTCAGTCCATAGCGCCGGATTCTGAGAGCAATAGTGAACTTGGTCCCACTGATACTTCTCTGATTGAAGGATTCGACCTGTTGACTCTACTGGCGCTCATTTCCATAAGGTGTTGGTGTAGGGTTATGAGAGTAGTGGAACGGCTGAGGCTGTAGGAAGGTTGGTGGGCCGGATTGAGCGATCAGAGCTAGAATTGAAGTCCAGCAACCGCCATTAGCTATGGCTCTGCGGTGGATACTGGGATTGCATTGGAGCTTGGTAGATGTCATACCCAAAGCTGAGTGCCGGTCAGATTTCGTGCTAAGTGGTTCTCACATCTGTAGGGTTGGGGCAGACCAGTGTAAGGTGGCAGGTTTTGTTCGTATTTTTTCTGGTTGGACTGGTCCCAAAGGTTGCACCGGGAGGTCGCCATATGTGCAGCCCTGTGTTAGAGGTTGACATTCTGCCGGTACCAGGGTATGTGTGTAGCGGTCTAGCTCTTGCAATAGGTCCGCCTAGAGGCCCTCAGACATATTGCCCTGCTGTGGATACTGAGGGTGAAATGCAGGAGTACCGTCATCGGTGGTTCTCGGAAGATCATACTGGGCCTGTCCGTGGTGAGCAAGGCGGCAACATAGAGTGAGTTCAAGATTCACACGGGACGATAGTGGAGAAGCTGAGGAAGAAATCCTGAAACCGAGGACATTGAGGCTGGTCATGAACTAGGCCATGAATTAGTTCATAGCCTCTCAAGCTCGACTAGCATATAATGTTTTTGAGCCGGATAACTTCCAGCCATGATTGTCGTACGGTTGGGCCGAGTGCTCCAACTTGACACTGCAGAAACCGAGATGATGAAGCAAATGAATTCTGACAGATACTCCAGCGGCGCCATCTATTGGGTGGGAACAAGTCGAGTGGCTTCCTATCTCACCCGCCGGCATTTCGACGACTTCCTACTGCATGGAGGAGGCCTGGCTTATAGCTTCCCTCTCTGCCTCGCCTCCACCCAAAGACCCTCTGACTCCGTCAACACTTCGCCCTCCTTGTTCACAATCTGACCTCTTGCCCACCATTTTCTGCCCTCTTTTCGGGTCATCCACGCCTTGACAGCGACCACACCGGGTGTCCGAACAGGCTTCCTGTATACGGTGTCCAAGCGCGCCGTATACATGGAGATTCTCGGGTCTGATACACGAGTCTGGTGTAACATAATGCACAGCCCTAGTAGCTCATCAAGGATGGCAGTTGACATTCCGCCGTGAATAGTTGCGGGATGGCCGTCTAGGCCAGGCGAACCCAGTGTCATGAGCAAGACGACATCGGGTTTTGCAGGGACTGGAGAATCGTATGGAGTGGCTGGAGTCGTTGTTTGATTGTGTGGACAACCAGCGGGAGCTACGGGAGTGACGAGATCGCGAAGGCGCAAACATAGAGTGTCTTGGATGGTGGTCGGAGTGTTGATAGTCACCGCGAAGAAGGCGTCTTCTCCGTTCGCTTTGAGTGTACGGGAAAAGGTAGGTATGGCAGTGTAGGCAGGGTCTTGAAGGTAGGCTAACGTCCACGGTATGGCCGAATAGTGCTTGAGAGAGGACTCGGGCACGGTGTGGGTCGCGAAAAAGGTGGTGAGAGTATGATCATCTTCGTCAGTCATGTTGGCTGGAGGGGGGGCACAAGGGCTTGCTCCTGAAATTACCAGATTTCAAGCGCTGGACAATTCACTGAATGGCATAGGTAGTGGCACTCATCATTTTTCGGAAGTTCACATCACATCAAATGATGTCTTGGTCCTAGGCAATTTTGATCGACCCCCGGCCGTGAAATTGGAGAACTTCACCTCGGCTTGAAGCGGCCAAGAGCCTCAAGTGGCGCCTACGGTGGCTAGTTGGTCTAAACCCGCCCACTTGGTCGATTAGTGCCTTTTTGACATTTACGCCTATGAGATGCATGCCACGAGATTTCCGCCCATGATGTACACGGCTATGAGGTGTATACCAGTGAGATGTATGCCCGAGACATACGCTGCTGAGACGTATGCTCATGAGGTACACACCTGTGAGATGCACGCTCGTGGGATGCACGCACATGAAATGGATGTTCATGAGGTACACGCCTATGAGATGCACGCCCGTGAGGTATATAACCATGAAATGTATCCCCATAAGATGTGCATCCCGTGAGATGCACGTATATGAGATGCATGCCCGTGAGGCGTACGCCCATGAGACACACGCCCATGAGATGCACGCCTATGAGATGGACGCGCATGAGGTATATGCTTATGAGATGTACGACTATGAGATGCAACGCCACCGTGAGGTGCGCGCTAATGAGATACACGCCCGTGAGGTACACGCCTATAAGGTACAGGCTTATGAGGTACATGCCAATGAGATACACACCCGCCAGATCCGCCATCTTACAAATGGTGATCGATTTCTCAAGATCTGAGTAGCAAAATTAGTATCATTCGGTGGATCTCGATTAGGCGCTTATAATGATACAGATGATGCCTAATCTAGAAGCATGGTTGTAAATGAAGATAGAGGTCGTCGATGTGAGTTGTCAGAAATTAAGAAATCGATAAATGCGCTAATTGGCCAATGGGTCGAAAACTCCGTCCGGGTCCCCCCCCCCCACCATACCATGGGTGGAGAGTGACGCGTCCGTGCTCCGTGCCCCAAGCTTTCCTTGCAGCTTTAGTCTGCGACAGCGAAGTTGAAAGTGGAGCACCTGGAGAGTGCCTGGTTGGCCAAGAGCTAATGTGTCTTTCGCTTGCATGAAACGGAGGCTTGCCCCTGTCGCCCAGCAAATCATGCCTGGAAGATAACAGCCCGGCCGGACGACGGTAGCGCAACTCACATGCTCTAGCGCCTACTTTATTCCAGGGTTTTGGAGCAACGATTAGGCCTGGTGGATCTCCTGATGAGGCCGCTTTCCTCTTTTAAGACTCTTGTGAAGCCTAGCCTAGAACTTTTCCAATTGACGAGCATTCCCGTAGCAACAGCAGCGCAAAGCCAGCACCTTTCCTGCCTCACACTTCCGGCTCACGGTAAGAAGAGCAACTCCTCCCCGCAAACATCGTGCAAATCGTTCCTTGCTGCTTCCCGTCCTTTCCAACCCTTCCACCTAACACAGTCTTCTAAACACTGTACAGCTTGCATCAACACCTGCTCGTGCGCCAGCTCTTCCGTCAACACTTCAACAGCTTCAATCCTCTCTCCATCACACACGCGCAATTATGAAAATGTTGTCTACTCTTTCCGTTGTATCTGCCCTGGTAGCCTTCGTGGCCGCACAATCCGCCAGCACCACCGTCTCACAGTCGATGCCACCCTCTGCCACTGCAGCCTTCAACCCCAACAACGTTTCAAGCTCCGATGCATGTGTGTACTTCCACCTATCTAACTCCTGCTTTGAGCTAACCGCATTCTTTCACAGTCCAATGGTGCCTTGCTCAGTCCCATACCTGCCCTGAGATCTGCGGAGGAGCTGCTTCGACCAATACTTGCAACCAGGTAAGCCAACACGACCCAGCCCTGCCACGTTGTGTATTGGACTTTAAGAGGCCTGCACCAGCTTCTCAAAGTCCTCGCATTTTTATGAAACTCGATTGATCACCTTGTCTAACTTGTGGACTAGAACACCTTCACCTACTCGTGCATCTGCTTGAACGGGACTGTGCCGGATGTGACAGCTTATCAGCAGACACTGCCATTCTTCATATGCCAAGCGACCTACCAGCAGTGCATCAACAACCATCCCAACGATGCTGATGGCCAGGCCACATGTAAAAGCAATGAGCAGTGCGGTACTCTGAATGCCACAGCCGCCAGTTCCAGCTCTTCATCCGCTGCAGCCTCCTCCACATCTGCCTCTCAAACTTCCGCCAGCGCTTCGTCTGGTACCGGATCTGCATCTGCATCAGCTGCGTCTGCCTCCCATTCCTCCATTGCCAACAATCAACAACTTGCTACTGGCGCCTTCGCCGCTATCCTCGTGGCAGCTTTCAAGCTCTTCCTCTAGATTTCTGTGCTATGCTTGCACATGCATCAATAAGGAGCATTCGGAAGCATCTCTTTCCTTCACACTAGTGTTCTAAGTATCACAATTTCAACGGGGATGACAGCGGGGAAGGCTTGACATAATCCACCATGTCGTGCAGAGCAAAGCATGATATGAGAGAATGACACGCAGGATTGACGACTTCAGGAGTGATGATATGTTCCGGCGTTCTGCATGTATAGCAGGCAGAACAGTTTCTGTCCCTTGAGCGAGCTTGTTTTTGCATGGCTGGTTCTCAGTCAAAAGCGACCTCACTTAAAGTAGTGAATACCAATGGTTGGCTTTGGGCCTCTTTTCGTTTTGAAGTGATATCTTTTGCCTGGTACATGCCCAACTCGCAAGCAAAGGCTAATGCAAGGTGCCATCTGCAACCTCCAGCTTTCCCAAGGAACTTCCTATTCTCACTCTTCCTATTCTGACCACTCAAAAGGCATACCTAGATCTATTGTCAACTGAAGCTGCGCACCTCCTTATCTCATTTCCTTCTCCCTGCTGGCGACCGTCATCTCCCAAAAAGACACCCGGACGCTTGGAATACTTCAATGTCAAAGTCGTCGTTTCCGCGCATGTACACTATGTCCTATAGCATGTCATGCCTGTCCTTTTATCTCACTCTATAGCCGCGATTGCGTGTCATCCTGACAATACTTCTACCACCATTGGGTCCGTGGTCCGGCGGGCCCCCCCTTTCCACAAGATGGGTTGGGAGAATTGGTTGCTGATGTGTCTATCTAATGAGGCGTGTACTGCCTGGCGGGGCGGATGGATGATAAGGACGATGCACGTGGAGCTGAAGCGCATGAGGTGGTCTGAGTGGCGGTCCAGCTAGTGAGGTGTCTAGAGAAAAGCTGCTGCGGGAAGGGGTTTGGAGATATGGATGGGAAGTGGGGTTTTCTGAGACGGTGGGTTGGTTTGTAGGAGACAGGTATAGGGCTTGAGTGGGCTCCCTTGGATGGTGTAGATTGGGAAGGAGGGTCGTCGTGGCAGATGTAGCCGTAGGATGTAGTGGGGAAGTGGAAGGGGAAGGGGTTGTCGCGTTACGGTACTCAAGTAGCGTTGTAGCCTGTGTAAAGGATCCTCCATTGTAACGGGTGTGACGAAGAGGAATCTCACCATATTACCTGACATCCTCTAGTAAGATAGGAACAGTTACGTCCCGAGTCGACACGCAGGAAGATCACTCGACGACGTTGTGGGTTGTTCGTCACGTCAAATCGACCACGAGGAGAACGATGGAGTGTCGCAGAGATGTTTGTCAGGAGGCGAGAAGGATAAAGTAGTGGAAAGATTTGTAGTAGATTCTGCTTGCTACTGCTAACCTTAGGCGAGGTACTTCATTGAAGAGCTCGATAAGAGCTGAAAATGAGAACATAGGAAAATGGCGGATGAGATCTTCATATCTTCAGTATCCACATCAGAAAGCCAACAAACGCCCTGTACAGCGAGTCAAATGTCCAGTATTTTCCAAGCGTCTTCACCATTAACACCCCCTTTTTCCATCTTCGCCATCCTCGCTATACCCTGGCACAATCGTGCTCAGAGGGTCAATCAACAACCAGTTGCGTTGGTAGGTCGTTCAGTAAGCCTGTCCAGGTCGGTATGGTGAAGGCTCTTGCATCTGTCCCGCCATCGAGCCATGCTGTGGTTGGAAGGCTGGGCTTGCCAGGGGACTGGCATAGGCGCCTGGGATGGGTACAGCGTCGTAGGTCTGCTCGCCTGGCGCGGCCTCGACGTGCTCGTTGACCTTCTCCTTGGCTGGCGGGGTCATTGACGGTTGGGGTGGCGCCGTCTCGAAGCCATCTTGTTCCATCTTAGGTGTGGCATGGTGTATCTTGATGGGAGGAGCCTGCAGCTTGAATGCCGAGGTACCATGGGTAGAAGAGGGTGATAATTCAGCGTATTGTACTGGTGATTCGCCGTTTTCAGCAGCACTATATTGGTCGACTTTCGTCATGACAGGGAAGCGTGCTGAGCGCGGCGTCTGTCCCGCGGCGAAGCCAGGTGTGTTTGGTGCGCTCTGAGTTCTCAGTTGCGCAAGGTAGAGGTCTGAGCGGGCTCTGTCGCGCATGTCCATGCTCTTCCTGAGACGGTTCTTGGAGTAGAAGCGGTAGAAGATGACCGCATAGATGGCGATTGTGATGGTCTCCACAACGACTTCGATAACACAGCAGATGAGACTCCAGCTTTGAAGACGGCACACCAAAGCATAATGAACTTGTTGCTGGAAGAGTTGCCGTCTCTTGTTGTCCTTGCAAGACCAGCCCCAAATATCTTGGCCGTTGCCGTTTGCCTTTGCGCCGTGGAGGATGCCGGCACCGAGGGCCCACATCACGTTGCTGAACATGAAGAAGCCAATGGCGAAGATGGTATAGTAAACGGCTGTCTTCTCCGCTCGCTTGTGACCTCCTTTCCAGTAGGCCCAGAAGATGCCCATCGAGAATGCAAGAGAGACGCAGGAGATGACGAGTAAGACGATTTGGGGAGTGGTTGATGTGCCCGTGGCCCAAACAGGGAGATTGTTTCGTGCTGGGAGTGCTTTCGTCGCGTTGAATATTGAAAACGTTGTACTCAGCATGGAGAGGACGATAAGTGAGCATGAGAAGTTGACACCACGCAACACCATCTTGGCCATTCGGACTCGTGTCTTGATTTTCTGTTAGAGTTGTTAGCAAACTGGGGCCATCTTGCAACCAAAGTCGACCATACCAAGTCCTTCGCTTGTTGAATTTCTGTCTTCCCCTCTTCTTTCTCCAAGACTTGCTCTTCCCTAAATGTTGGACTAAGTGGGTTGAGTAGTCTACCTGGAGTCCCGGGTGTTTTCAACGCCGACTTAAGCGGCGCTCCTGCTTGACCATTTAGATCGGATTTCATTGTCACTTGCTGCTCGACAGTGTCATTTGAGATGTAACCAAATCCCACATCGGATGGTTTTGGCTCCGCCCCCTCCATCTTGGATTGGTCCCTGAATGGTGACCGATGATCGCCCGGGCCCTTTACAGGCGAGTGTACTGTAGTCGCTTCTGCGAATCTCGTAATGCGGGGAGTCTTTAACGACAGTGTAGAAGAGGTTGAGTTGGTGCGAATAGATCGCCTAGCCGAATGTGCCTGCTTCTCGTCCTCTATCACCACAAACCTAGGACGTTTCGTGCCACTGACAATATCGACCGGTGAAACAGGCTCGTAACTTTCGTTAAATGCTGGTGGAGTTTTCGACATTGCAAGTGTAATGCAACAATCAGCTGTACTAGCTCCTTGACAAGATGACTGCCTCGTAGGGACTTTTTGGCTAATGTGAGACCTTTTTAATGCTTTTGGCCCTGTGCGATCACGCCTGGCACCCCGCGATAGTGAAAGCTAGCGAGCGATGTCAGAGCTCGGTCTTGTCGTCGCAGAATGAAGGCACAGAAGGATATGTGAGGCGTTGAAAAGCTGCCGAGAGCAGGTCTTATTGCCCAAGTAGGAGCAAAGCTCTCCGGCGCCTGAAGAGGTGATCTGTAACTGCATGCAATGTCAGTCACGTAAGTTTGCTAGGGAAGGATCCACATGGGTGCGGATGGTGGAGGAAGATATGCATACCCTCGCGGAGATGCAGGAAAGTTGTCAATGGGTATACGAGACTGCTGAGACACGGAGTGTATTGGTAGACGCCCTGCGGCCAACCTTGTGTGTGCGGCCTGAAAGAAGGTCAGGTTAGCATTTCTTTCGTCAAATATAGGCCCGTTAGGCGAGACGTTCGAATGACACATTCAATGGGGCTTGTCCTACCTATTTCAACCAGAGAATGTCCTCAGCGAAACCAGCGCTGGAAAAGAATGGAAGATTACGGGTGCAGAATAAGGCAACGACGAGGTCCAGGGAAAAGATGGAGAGAGCAAGAAGAAGAGGTTTTTGTCAGACAAACTAAGCCAGATCACACGCTCGGCGCGAGTATTGCAATCTCCATCTTGTCTGGGGGATGGGCGCTTGGAGGGTTTATCGATGTGGAGGAGGGAAGAGACGAGTATGGGAGCGGGCGGTTGGCCGAAAAGCCATCACTCTGCAGACTGCGGGCCCTTGGAAAGTCAATGGCTCTTGCCTTGTCCGCACCATGCGATCAGCAGCCACGATTGGACAACGGATGAGCGTTGCAGGCGCCGAGGATGGCTACATCCTGGGCCGTCACACGCGCCCAAGGGGGCCTGACTCGGCTTGGTGCTGGTTGATCGCTCGTTTCATGTCAGCGCAAAAGCAAACATTTGAGGTGTGGTTGGTTGACCGCTGGCCCTGGCGCTAAAACATGCAGCTCTAGTGGGCGAATCTGCAGCCAAGCAATAGCAGTCGTCGGCTTCCCGCCTGCGCTGCCAAAAATGCCTCCACTTTTGGACCCATTTAGTCTAGAGTATGCACGACCCACACAAGCACCGTACCGCTGACAAGAACATCGAGAGCGAGACGCAACCCCGCTAGAAATTGGCAAAATGAATATTGCTTTCGTAGATTATGCCAATATGGTAAAGGCGCTTCTGCCCGCTCTGTGGGCCATTTTTTAATCAGCCTGTGCGCCAAGCGGACATCTCTCGCAACCACGTTGTTGCAGGGTAGCACCCGATTGATTGCTCATAGTAACAAACGGAGACTTCACCCGTTGTATTGGAGCCACCCTTGAGTACTACACCCTCCATCTCGTCCGATTTGTAAAGCGCCACATAACTAACCAAACTAAGTTATTTGATGGTTCACTGGTCTCTCACTAAAGCACGCTTGCAATCGGCCCTGATGGGAAGGGTGGCAGAGCAGAAGGGGAATAGTTCCATGGCAAACAAACTAAATCAACTCCCGGGATCGATGCGAGTCATGAACATCAAAACTTATTTCTGGAAACCGGCTGTTCTTGTTTCTTGGCGAGGCGGAGAGGATGGGAAGGTTTTGGCGATGTCGAGGACAGGACGTAGTGGGAGGCCGTTGTTATCTTCGACATAATTCTAGTCACACTAAATTTGTTGTGATGGCCGAAGAACTGAGTAGGGTACACAAATATCCTGGAAATGGGCCAAAAGTTGGGACGCCTATGACCCGGAGGCCACACTTAAAAAGAGAATCTGGGGATCTACTGGCAACGAGGGAGTGCCTGCATTGTCAACCCTGCCCTCTGTTAAAGAATGTTTGTATTGGATCCGAGAGCTCTAGAGGAAGCAGTGCCCCAAAATACCTTGGAGATGCTATCATGGGATTGGGGATGCAGTTCAACAAGATGAGTTCGCTTATGTCAATAATTACGTGGCCCGAAAGCTCAAAGCCCCCGTCCCGTCCTTCTGCAACAACGCCATTCGTAATGCTCAAAATCCAAGTTACACCATACCATTGATGGTGAGAGTTCGTCCCGTCGTCAAACACTTCGCCATCCGTCTAAGAACAGATACCAAAAGGTGGCTGACTCACTGGAGGAGCAGTGGAGTTTGCTTCGCCCCCGTCAAGCATTCTCCTTGAAGGGTTGTCATTTGTAATTTGGCTCGGCGGAGGCCTAGTAATTAGTACCTTCGTTGCCTTCGGAAACCTTTCAGTCTGGTGATCTCCTGACAGCCTGATGGGCTCGATGTTTGCAACATTTCCCGCTAACTCAGGCCTGAGTCTGCTTTCCCCGGTCTTCATCGCCCGCGCTACCACATTGGCGGCCGCTTGCAATCGCTGCTCGTTGAAAGCGTCATGAATCAGAGTAACCTCTACGTGATGGATACCTGTGCTGCCCTTCAATACTAGGAGAGGCTTCGCCCAAGGGGCCACCAGGTTCAGTTGTGTTGGCCAATCGCAGATTCGAAGTTCGATCTTGAGGTGCTCCAGTGATGTCATGTTCTTAGCAATTCTCCTGCAAGTATTCATCCATTTCTTGTCATGCCGGTGCTTCCATTTTCGGTCTTCAGTGAGTCGAGGTTCCCCGTACGTTGAGTGTCGCAACTCGAGCTTTCTGATGGCGTCAGCTGCTGGAACGATGTTGAGAAATTTATTCACCGTGAAGACCGACTCGAGGCGAAATGTGGTGTTTCCGTAGAGAAAAGCAATAGCTTCATCATGGACCTGACGGCATACACGTAGTACACCTGGTGCAATGTAAAAGTGGGTACCAGCAGGCCACGAGTAAATGCGGCGGCATGCAAGATGTAGGCGGGTTTTGACATGTGGGGTTTCGAGCCTTTCTCGTACAGGGTGGCTTCGGTAGAGGAGGACGTAACCTGCGAAGAGAAGATCATAAATCTTGTTCCTGATCTCTGCCGGGAGATCTACGAAAGAGAGGGACCTGAGCTGCCTGCGACAAGGATGACATTCTGCTGGCATGACGCTCCCAGTTGAACACTTTCTGGTGTTCGACATATCCTCCTCTGGATCGGACGGCATGTTGCTGATGGAACCCTGTGGTAACAGTGTTGGGTTGAAGGTAAAGGACGAGGGGTGGTAGCCTTGGTGTGAAAGCCAGTCGAGTCGATGGTGAGCAGCAAAGACGAGATTGTGTTGGAAATGGTCGGGCATGAGCTGCACTAGTGTGATGGCGAATCTCACCAGAAAGCTGGGTGAATGTGAGGTGAAGTCGGTCGGGTTGACAAGACATCTCTGTCGGATGAATCACTCATTGTCTACTTGAACCGGTTGCTGTGCTTCAAGAGAAGGAACCTTCGAATCTTCTGTATCAAGCGGGAAGCGGGAGCTATCCGCCATGTCTGCCTGATTCTCGTGCGATGCTTTCGCTAGTCAATTGGTAATGCAAGGTAAATACGTTTGGAGAGTCGAGGAGCTTAAGGATTGGGCGAGGAGGGTGAGATGGTGACAAGCTCTGGGGAAGATCTCTCGCTGGTTCAACCAACCCTTGCTACATGTGGGAACAATGTCACTTCAGTCAAGATAGCGCCGTTACAGGTTCTTACTCGTCTGCCATATTGATCCCTCGCGATTTGCTATTGGAGCTTGCCCGAACGTTCATATTCTTTTTGAAAGCAAGACGAAAGAATTGTACAATCAAGGCTTCCAACAATGGGTTGTTTAACTCACTACACGAGCTCTCTTCATCACTCTCAAGTCTCCCATCCGAGAGAACGTCGGAAAGTCGGCGTTACTGAAGGTCATTGCAGGAGGGCTGAGGCTTTTGTTGAAAGACCTATTATACTAGGAAAGGGACTCGGAACGCCGATTATGGGAGGTGTGGTCACCAGTATTTACCATGACGACCATCGGCGGGTGAGAGTGATAAGCGGGACGCAATTCGATTGATAGAGATCTACGAGCAGAAGCAACTTGCTTCTTCATGGCCAGCCGAAGCGTTGCCAATCTTTCGACGCTGTTGGCCAATTCAGAGCATTGTGAAGAAGAGAAACTGGCCTTTGCGGCGCAACTTTGAAGGGTAGCAGCACTAAGCCAGAATGTGATTAGTAGTCCTCCACGCGTTTGCGTCGTAGGCGTCGAAATTCATTTCCCTTCACAGGTCACTTAGTATTGCCTGTAGATCTCAAAGCCACGCGAATAATCCATCGTACGGCAATGGTGGACAGTGTCCTTTATTAGCTGTTCCATCTGTGCAGTGATCCTTCAAACCGCCCCACACGTGCCACTCCTCGTAAGTATACTTGTATCACACTAACTTATCTAGTTTCTGCGACTGCCGCTATCTTGAATCATCACACGTGAAATTTCACAGAGCACATAACTCATCAATAGCTTCGAGGCAACACCTGTGAGATTGCTCTGCCCGTAATCAGGTCATCTTTCTGCCCTCACGCGGACGGCATCTCTTCCTCATGGCTCCACAAAAGATAGGTTTGTAATGCAAAGAGACCAACTGGGAAACCAAGAGTTCTAACCGCATGCCAGCCATTCTGTCAGTCTTTGACAAGACAGGGCTACTCGACCTTGCCAAGGGCCTCATTCAGAATGATGTTCGACTACTGGCTTCAGGCGGTACAGCCCAGATGATCAGAGAGGGAGGCTTTCCAGTGGAGTGAGTTGTTATGTCCCCGGGAGTGGTGGCCGAAAGGAGCAAGAGACCATCTACAGAGGAAGTCGACAGCTAATAGTTTGGTTTCCCATTTGGCGATGCTCTCTCTTCATAGCAGGTGGCGACTAACCTATGCTCGCCAGAGATGTCTCAACCATTACACACGCACCGGAGATGCTTTCAGGACGAGTCAAGACACTTCATCCAGCAGTCCATGCAGGTATTCTTGCGAGAGACTTGGCTTCAGATGAGAAAGACCTAGCAGATCAAAATATCAGCAAGGTTGACTTTGTCGTCTGCAATCTCTACCCGTTCAAGGACACAGTCAACAAGATCAATGTCACGATGGAAGAAGCTGTTGAAGACATCGACATCGGGGGTGTCACTCTCATTCGTGCGGCTGCCAAGAATCACACCCGCGTCACAATCCTATCTGACTGGCGCGATTATCCAAACTTCCTACAGGAGCTCGGGAGTGGTGGAATTACAGACAAGAGTAGAAACTTGTACGCCGCCAAAGCATTTGCTCATACCGCCGACTACGACGACAGCATCAGTGCATTTTTCCGCAAGCAGTATGCCGGTGATGGTTTACAGCACATGTCCCTACGGTATGGCGCAAACCCTCATCAGAAGCCTGCCGCAGCGTTTGTCAAAACCGGGAGGTTACCTTTCAAGACACTCAACGGCAGCCCCGGCTACATCAATCTTCTCGATGCCTTGAATGCCTGGCAGTTAGTCAAGGAACTTCAACAGGCACTTGACATGCCGGCGGCAGCAAGCTTCAAGCACGTCTCTCCAGCTGGCGCAGCCATCGCCGTGCCACTGACGGAGAAGGAGCGTCAAGTGTGCATGGTGGACGACATTCCAGGAGTGGCCGAGTCTGGCCTCGCGACAGCGTATGCTCGAGCCCGAGGTGCGGATCGGATGTCGTCCTTTGGTGATATGATCGCTTTGAGCAGTAAGCACCTAATTTATTGACTATTCATGACGAAGTCCATGGAAGTTAAAGCTAAAAATGATATTGACTTTTCTTCTAGGTGTATGCGACATCCCCACTGCTAAGATCATCTCGCGCGAAGTCAGCGATGGGGTGGTGGCATCTGGTTATGAGCCAGAAGCCCTCGAGATTCTCAAGAAGAAGAAAGGCGGAAAATATCTTGTCCTGGAGATGGACGACCAATATGAGCCACAGCCGCAGGAAAGTCGAACGGTCTACGGCATCACGATGACTCAGGGACGTAACGACGTTCGATTCTCCCCCCATAACTCCTTTAATTCGATCATACGACCCGAGGACTCCCCTCTACTCCCCCAATCCGCCCTTCGAGACCTGACCGTCGCGTCCATTGCAGTCAAATACACCCAGTCCAACAGTGTGTGCTACGCGCTAAACGGGCAAGTCATCGGCCTTGGCGCCGGCCAGCAGAGTCGCATCCACTGCACACGTCTCGCCGGAGACAAGGCAGACAACTGGTGGATGCGCTTCCACCCACGCACACTGGACCTCAAATGGAAGAAAGGAACTAAGCGACCAGACAAGAGCAACGCAATTGACATGCTGTGCAGTGGTCAAGTCCCACCGAGGAGCGAAGCCGAGAGGCAAGACTACAACAGCAAGTTTGAAAATGACACCCCGCCGAAGCCATTCACGCCGGAGGAACGGGAAGAGTGGCTGGAGAAGCTGGGTGAGGTCGCCTGTTCAAGCGATGCCTTCTTCCCGTTTACGGACAACGTCTACCGTGCTGCAAGGAGTGGGGTCAAGTACATAGCGGCGCCGACGGGGAGCCAGAACGACGAAGCGGTCTTTGAAGCGGCAGACGCCTGCAAGATTTTTTTTGTGGAACAACCTGTCAGGTTCGCTTTGCCCCCTCCTACTTACAAGCGTGCGAAGAGTGAAGACCACTAACACAGAAAATAGGTTGTTCCACCACTAGGACCAAGCAGGTTGATGGGATGAGATCGAGCAAGGGGCCTCTTCTGAAAGGCTTGTCATACTACGCCGCATGCACGCAGTCATACTCTAGTTTGGTTCGAAACAGGTACCGATGCGCAAAGCTTCTCCTGCTTTAGTTTCTCGAGATGCAGCAGAAATTTGTCATTCGGCGAGGCGGTGAAACAGGGTTGACCCCGGCGTCGTCGCCGCACCATCAACAGTGCTAGTCTCGACGAATGTGCTAGATACATACTAGAATTAGAACTACAATGGCATGCTTGTTGCCGAACTAGGCCTGCGTCGAGCCAGAAACCGAGCTAGTAGACAAAAAGCTACAATTTTTCTCCAATCTAGCCTCTTGCAATGATGTCGTACACAATGCTTGGTTCGGGCTACAGCGCTGCCACACTCTCCATTGCCCCATGCTGCCGTATACTTAGATGTGTCTGGGCTGCACAGGTCAGCTGAGCGGTACAAGATTTCCTAGAGAAAAAGGCCCTTTTAATGCAGGAAATTTCGAACGCCCTTGCCACACAAGTAGAGACACAAAGATTGAGTTCTTTCCTAGTCGCTTTGTTAACCAGGTTCCTCCAACATTCTTGCAAATCAGCCGATTACCTCGGTTTACTACCCACATGCCTTATCCAGGAGTTTCTCATCTCCCGTCTTCCCCAGCTGGCCTCTTCTTGCCTCTCCGCTGCATGGCCTCTAGCGTTCCTCCAGTTGATCTCTCCGTCTCCCCTCTTATCCACCGCCTCGACACTCTCCTCCTTTTTCCTTCTTGAAATTGCATTAGGCAGACCCCGAAGATGTCTTGAAAAATGCGTAAATGTAGATGGAAATTTCTAGAAGGCCTGCTCCGAGGATGTGAGACTCACACTGATGATAATGCACGAGTATTGCAGGTCCCCTTTTCCCGCCAATGCTTTGCCATGCTTAATCCATGTGAGGTGGTCAGTTCTTCCACACTATCCAACACCGACGCTAAATAGGCCATTAAAAACTCATTAGTCACCTTGCCCTCATGCCCCTGCTGCCACGGTGGAATCCAGCTGTTTCGCACGATAGTCCCAGTAGTTCTTCCGGACCGGATCCCACTTCCTCCCCAATGCCTCCAGACACTCCTTGGCCTTTTCACTTTCCCCCCGCTCTGCAAAACACTCCGCCAGCCAGTCCACCGCGTGACTGCTCCTAACCTCCTCTCCATTGACATCGCCCACGAACCCGGCCGCGAACTCTTGCTCCTCAACCAAACTCCTGCCGCCCCGTTTAAGCACCCCTTTCAAGTAGGTCCACGGACTCTGGTTTTGCGGCGCCAGTCTGATCTTCGCCTTTGTGTACTCGACTTCCCGGTCAATCAACTCCTCGTCCACGACCTTCCGCCCCTCCTCTTTGCCCAGTCTGAGCTCATCCGCGCCGAAGCGTAGGAAGTAGCGGTGGTTCCAGGCGGAGTTGTTGCGCACGTCTTCAGCAATGAGGGCGTCTGTGGCTGCGAGCTCGGCGGAAGACGACAGCATGCTGGACGCGAAGTGCATGCACAGCCACTGCCGGTACCCCCAGACGTGGTAGTTCTTCGTGTCGAAGGTGAGGATGCGGGTCAGGAACGGGATCTCGTTGGGGGGCACGCTGGGGAGGGTGGACATGAGGACTTGGCGGTGGTGCCAGATCTGGTAGTTCTTGAGGTGCCTGAAGCTGATGCCTTCCAGCCACCGTAGCTCGGCGTAGACGTCCTTGTTCAGCTCTTGTAGGATCTTGCCCCGGTATAGCCAGACGGTGTAGTGGGCCGGGTTCATGGAGATGATGTCTTCGGTTAGCGTGAGGCAACGGTCTGAGTATTCATTTTGCGCCATGACGGTGCGCAGGTAGGACATGGCTTCACTGTACTTTTCTGGGTACGCGATTGTCGCCAGGGCAGGGCCAGGGCCCGGGCCTTCGTCGAGAGGAGTGGGTGTTATGTCGGCCCAGATGGGCGACGAAGAGTACTTCCCCATGGCGGGGAAGAGGGGTGGTAGAGGATGAAGAGTGGTTGGACAATGGGTGTGGTAGTGCAAGTTTCAGAAATGGAAGGGAATAAAAAGCTGTTGTCTTATGGTTTGAGGAGATTGTTATCGCAAAGCTTTTACCACTGGAAGATAGGTTGTGGGGGGGTTCGTAAATTTGAAGCTTGGTTTGTTACGGACATTCATAGGCAGAAAGTTTGACGTGGGGCAATGCTTCATTTCCCGAGAGGAATGGGGAGAACAATACTAACAATTCCACAACCTTTTTGGTTGACACTCAGTGTCTGCATTATGACCTATTGGCATATTCTGACATCAGGGACGAAATACATTTGGGTTCCCCCAGCGCCATCGCTAGAAGCCCACAAAATGCTCCGAAATACAAAACCAGATGTGATTAAGAACTACTTCCAGAACTTCCACTCTTGTCGTTTTTCATGTACACCCACACCAACCAGAGCTTCGATTGCTTCCTCGTCTTCCGCATCGAGGAACTTCTGCTGATCAATTTCCTCTCCACCCTGTTCATCTGTGCCGTTGTGCAGTACTGCGGGATAGAGTATGCCCACTCCGCCACCACCCAGACTCGTCTTATACTGCTCAAAACCAGCCTGTTCAAATTTCCGCTCTAGCTCTACTATTGCTTCTGGGCTTGCGTCAGGTTTGAGCAGCGTGATGGCACATCCGCCCCCACCAGCCCCTGTAAGCTTCGTCCACCCAATACCAGCATAGTCGATCAATTCGCGGATGTGCTCGAGCTTTGGATGCGAAACGCCAAGACATACGAGTAGACCATGGTTGATTCTGAAATGGTCGCCGAGTTCTTCTAGACTTGCACCTGAACGAGGATCGAACTTAGATGAAGTGATAAGCTTGTGTGCAGAGACAGTAACCTGATCGATGCTGTCCAAAGTAGCCTCTGTCAATTCGGGATATTTCTTTTTCATCGCTCCCACTTTGGCTACCTCGGTCGCTGTAGAGCGTTGCTGTTTTGTATTCACCAGTAATAGCGGCAACTCAGGGAAATCTGGTACCGGCGTGACAATGGGTGGCTTGGAGTAGTCTGTCCTCTTAAAAAGTACAGCTTTCCCCCACGTAGCAACTGTGTTGTCGACACCGCTTGGGTTACCATGAATGCATAGCTCTCCAACGAACGCCCATCGATTTATTCGCTCAAGTTGTGTCTCGACTTCCTCCTGCGGCTGATCTTCATGTGGGCCAGACAGAACCTGGATCTGCTTAAGTAGCGCAGCACTGATACAGACACATGTACTAGCGCTTGAACCCAGCCCGGCACCAATAGGCAATGTTGATCGCAGCGCGTAACTGCATGCCGGCGCATTTTGGTTGCTCAAACACAGGTAGAGGTATAAAAATGAGGAGGCTGCCGCTTGATGTATTTTTTTCTTCTCGCCCTCGAGGTGCGACGACACGCCCTCGATGTGAGGCTGCATTGCATCGACAAGTCCCTGATCCAAGTTTGTGACCATGTCATAATATCTTGGCCGTTTCTTCACTGATTGCCACGGTAGATCGTCGATGACCCAGGTATGGTCGAGGCCAACGTCAGGAAAGACGAGCGTGACTGTCCGATGCGACTTGGAAAGAGTCGTGACAAGGAGGTAGGACCTGAGGGCAATTGCTGCTGCCATTGCAGCTTTTCCGTGTACGACGGCATGCTCACCGAAAACAATGACCTTTCCAGGCGCTGAGACCATGAAGGCCGGCGCCATTGGAGATGATGGCTTTCGCCCGTGAGGATGTCTGTCTCTTGCGACTAATTCTGTTCCATTCATTTTTGGGGCTCCGTTTAGTGCCATTTTCTGTCGATGGAAAGCTTCTTCACGTCGAATGTTGGCAACGGATTGTAGGAAATTCTTGTCTGCTCTCATTTGGTCCATGAATTACGAAATCGTGATGTTTTCCGGTTGTAACAAAGGGCCAGTCTCAGCAAAAAATGTTGGAGGGAATTGGGGCCCAAAAGATCGTCATAGTTGATCAAGGTCAACGCTAAATCAATGCAGGTACCGGTCCCCGGAGCTCCACTTTTCCAGTGGCCCGACACAACAGGGATTGGGATGCAGTTCGCTTCAAATCTCAATCCAAGACTTTTTTTGACCAGTCCGGTTGGAGAAACGAGAGAGTTACTGTACCTCTAGGGTTATTTAGAGTTTAGCAGGTAATACCTCAAAGGCTGGACTGAATGCTTAGAGGAACCCCTTGAGGGCACGCGAGCACATTTTATGTACATTCTATCTAAGCTTCACGCTTCGTGACTTGGTGTCTTAGTACACCAATCAGGCTCGCAACAACGCGGTCTGTGGTCTCGACCTCTGCGCTGACCACCATGAGCAGATGCAGGGCAATGCTGCGGACTTTGGCAATCAGTGTAGCAACCCAGATCCATGTAGCGTCAGGTATCGCAGTACCCATGTTGCTTGGGCGTAGAACGGCCAGCCCAAAGGTAAATCGACAAAACGGTGGTATAGGCGCAGCCAACCACACCAAAACAACAAACTGCGTAATCTGCCATCCTCTCCCACGGCTTCTTTGCAACTGCTTTGAGATGGAGAAGTGGAGGGTACACGTAGACGAGCGGTACGCACGCAAAGCTGCCCACCAACGCGACGAACTTATCGAGGTCACCTGCTCCACCCCAGGCGATCAATGCACACATGACCACAAGACAGAATCTGAAGGCATTCTTCTGCCACTTGATGTACGGGTTGTACTTGCCACTTCTGGAGAAAAGCTCATTTTCCATGATTCTGATGGCTGGGAAGAGTTGTAGTGGCGTGCTGAGGAGAATTGCCACGGAGTAAAGACATTGCACTGCGTTGACGAACTTGTCATCTTGTGGTAGATTCAAGATGACGACTGTCCGAGTATGCGATCCATATGCGGCATACGAGAGCGCGCCAATGGAGATGAAAAGGGTGGTGATGATAACCATGACAATAGCAAGCACTCCGGGAAACTTTGACGGCCGTCTCATTGATTCTTGGATTGGTATAATGAGACCAACACCTTCGAAGGTGAAAATTGCGGTGCCAATGAAGAGTGTCCACGTTGAGGGGTTGAACGACTTGATATCAGATACGCCGCCTTGGTGAACAATTGTCGTGATGTCGTAGTAGTAGAGATAGATGAGACCAAGCATGATGAAGACATCTGCAACGAGGGCAGTAAAGCCTAGTTTGCCGATGTCACGAATGAGGCTGAGTGGTAGAAAGATGATGAGCTGCATGAGGACCATGATCTTGATGTCGATGTACTTTCTGCAGTTCGAGACCGCCAGGACAAACGCTTGCAGATTTTCCGCCGTGAAGACGATATACGCCGATACAAATCCAACCTGGCTGAGCACGATAGAAGATAGGATTAAGCCACGCATATATTTGCCATAAAGTGCTCCGCCGATATCGCCGAAAGAGCCTTCAACCTTGAGGCGGGTGTTGACCAGAAGGATGAAACAGTAGTAGCTCAGGCATGCAACGCCGAGCAGGACGAGATTTGAGAAGAGCATGCCGCCATTCAGGTATGCCCGGGGGAGAAATAATACGCCAGTACCGACGAAGGACTTGAGGAGAAGAAGCGCAGCATTGAAAGAGCTGTTATTGCCGGTGGCACCGCGTTCTTTGTGCTTTCGTTTCCGTCGGCCAGGAGTGCCTGGGGTTAACAGAGTACTGCCTTCGCCCGGTTCTCCCTCGCTCTCCTCACCCGCGTAGCCACGATCTTCCCAAGCGTCTGATGAAAAGTATTCGTCTGGTTCTAGAACTTCATCGTCCTCTTCCAGATCTTCTCCGGCAAAGTGGCCATACAAAGTCAGAAATTCAAGAAAGTTGTTGGTGAATAATTGAGGGTTTGGACGACCTTGGCCACCTGAGCTGTCAGCAGCACCATCCAATGCAGGTTGTGGCCTCTGAATTGGAACTTCCGGATCGTCCGCAGCTCGCCGCAAGAAGTTTCGTCGAAACCCACCAGGGACTTTGATGTTGCTGATATCGAGCACCTCGCTTTCCGGCTCCGGCCTTGTAACGTTGAAACTCTGACTTCTTTTCGCTCGTGTGCCAGAAACAGCATCACTCCCTTCCGCATATCTGTAGATCGGTCTCGTGATGTCTCCGCCCTGCAGTCTCAGACTTGAGAACTCGTCAGAGTCCATGCCTTGCCCGAAAACCGGTACATTCGGGCGTAGTGGGCTACCATAACGGCCTGAGCTGTTTTCCGGCTGTACTAGATGCCTCCGGACGATTTCTGGGTCTTGGAAGGGCACTGGACTGGCATTCGCTTCTCGAGTGTCGAAGGAGCCATAATTGCTTCTGACCACTCTGTCATGAGAGCCGAGACCAGCTGCAGCCGGAGAAGGCGCTCGTCGGGGAGACGTCGGTGCTGGCAAATGTCCTTGTTCATGATTGCGAGCAAGTGCAGCTGCGAGGACGGAATGGCCGGGACCAGGAAGAGAGGAAGGGTTTTCAATGGCAGGCAATTCTGCGTGTTTATCAGCAGCAATTTGAGCAGGAGTCGGGACCTGTGAGATGGGAGGACTGCGTAGGTGGGGGCTTGAGGGCACAGGGGATGCTAGTCTGGCTATTGAAATATTTCGAGACTGGGAGGAGGGCAGTGGTGAGCCAGCAGGAGAAGTGCTAGAACCTCTGCTGCGTATATCGCGTGGTGCTGAAGACATTGGTGGTTGCCTGCAGGCATCTACACTTCTGAGGACGTTACTAAGCCTTTTAAATGATTTGGGACGACTTTGTCATGGAGAAAGGAAGAGTTTTGTTAAAGATGTCATGAGCGTGGGATGGGCTAGGCAAAAAAGAAAGAGACGAACATGTGGGGGTCCGCGTTTGTCATTTCCTCAGGGAACAAACTCCACCCGAGCATCGACGTCCGCCACCCAAGCAAAGTAACGCCTTCGAACGAAAATTTTCAATTCTATGCCAGTTTTAGAAGACAGATGGAATTCCTTTTGCATACGTAAATACCGCGTAGTTGCAAGGCCTTCTTCTCACAATCAGGTTCATAGTGGGTGTGGGCGGTCAATCAAGAACAGGATCCGTGCGTCCAGATTGCGCAACTAATGGCTATACCTACAGCGCCTAGTGATTGGCTATGCGTGGGAGAGCTATAGTGCATAGGCGGCGGTATGTCTGACAATGCGAGCAGATACCCGAAAGGCCTGGGTCGTGACACTCTGACTAGAGGACGGCCAACATTTCTTGCTCGCACGGCCACCGACGATGCTGCTCAACTTTTCAGGCGTCCTTCGTTGCCTGCAGCATCACACAATGGGCCAAGCCATAAGGCAGTGCAGAAGGGAGAGCTCAACAAGCCAAACGAGCCGACAGTGGCTCCTTCCCAAGTAGAGGTTCAGCAACCCGACGATAACACAACAAGGACACTTGGCAGTTCTCACGACGGTACCACTGAACAACATGTACGCTTGGGCTCAAATAGTCGAACAACGAAGAAGGATAGCATGCATGTGCACACCAGCCAATCCCCGAAGAAGAACAATGGCAATGAGAAACTTTCATTGCCTAGAACAGGCACAACCACACAGCCCATGGCTGGTTCTGAGAAGCTCGGGACCTTTTCTGGAGTCTTCGTGCCCACCACCCTCAACGTACTTTCGATTTTGATGTTCATCCGATGGGGCTTCATTCTAGGTCAAGGAGGCGTTCTTGGCATGATGGGCATGCTGATCGTGGCCTACCTTATCAATCTTGTTACGACAATGTCGATTTCCGCTGTTGCGTCCAACGGGACGGTGCGTGGAGGAGGTGCCTACTACCTCATTTCGAGATCCTTGGGACCGGAGTTTGGAGGCAGCATTGGCATTGTGTTCTATCTGGGATGCATCTTCAATACGGGTATGAACGCCGTTGGCTTGATTGATTGCCTCAATCAGAACTTTGGTTCCATGTCCGGCAATTGGTTCAGTTTTCTGCCCGAGAGCTTCTGGTGGCAATATCTCTGGTCAACGGTGGTTCTGCTTATCTGTACTGCAATCTGCCTCGCAGGAAGCTCGACTTTTGCACGCGCAAGCAACTGGCTCCTCGCAGTCGTGCTTGTGGCCACCTTAAGCATTCCCCTTTCCGCTCTTGTGGTGCCGCCGTTTCAAGATGACAAAGCCGGAATTCAGTTCACAGGCTTAAATGGCCGTACATTTAGGGGGAATCTCATGCCTCAATTCACCAAGGGTGCTGCAGGCAGCCAACTTGAGGGAAGAGAGAACTTCCAGGACCTCTTCGGGATTCTTTTCCCTGCTACTGGTGGTATATTCGCTGGTGCTTCTATGTCAGGAGATCTCAAAAATCCAAGCAAATCGATACCAAGGGGGACACTGTACGGCCTGGGTTTGACTTTCTTCTCCTATACTCTTGTCATCCTGGCGATGGGTGCAAGCCTCACGAGGCCGTCGTTTTACAACAACGTCAACGTTATCCAAGATACGAACATGTCAGGGACACTTATTCTGTTGGGCGAATTTGCAACATCATTCTTTTCGACGTTGATGGGAGTGATCGGATCAGCAAAACTACTACAGGCAATTGCGAGAGACACCGTACTTCCCGGGCTGTCATTGTTTGGCCAGGGAACGCCAAAAAGCGACGAGCCGGTCTACGCTATCCTCATCACGTACGCCGCCGCTCAAGCCACAATGCTCTTCGACATCAACCGCATAGCTTCCTTCATCACAATGACTTACCTCATGACCTTCTTCGTCACCAACCTTGCATGCTTTCTTCTAAAGCTTAGCTCGGCACCCAACTTTCGACCGTCGTTCCATTATTTCAACTGGTGGACGGCTGCAGCCGGAGCGGCGGCCAGTGTAGCTGCGATGTTCTTCGTAGATGGGCTGTATGCGACAGGCTCAATCGGTATCTTAGTTGTCATCTTCCTGCTAATTCACTACACTACGCCCCCGAAGGCGTGGGGGGATGTTTCCCAGAGTTTGATCTACCACCAGGTTCGGAAATACCTGCTACGGCTTCGGCAACATGAGCACGTCAAATTCTGGAGGCCTCAGATTCTCTTGTTCGTTAATGACCCTCGACGCGGGTATAAGCTTATTCAATTCTGCAACTCTCTCAAAAAGGGGGCCCTTTTCATTCTTGGTCATGTTATTGTTACCACAAATTTCGGGGCGTCAGTGCCCGAGGCTCGTCGACAACAGGCCGCCTGGAACAAGTACATCGACTTCTCAAAGATTAAGGCATTCGTCAATGTCGCCATTTCTCCATCAATCGAGTGGGGCGCCAGGAATATTGTCCTTAGCGCTGGCTTGGGTGGAATGCGGCCTAATATTGTTATTATGGGCTTTTACAACATTCAACAGTTCAGGCAAGAACAACCATTGGTCGATGTTCCATCACCTCCCCCAGAAAGAAAGCACACCTCGGATACTTCAGGGGGTAACGGACAGCATCATTCGAAGAACAGCAAGCGCAACAAAGGAAGAGGAGAGGTGGAGGGCGAACTGCCCACAGACACGTGCTACGTTGAGAGTAGGACTGACGTTCAAAGTTATGTTATGGTACTTGAAGACATGCTTCTCAAACTGCAGATCAATGTTGCTATTGCGACAGGCTTCCAGGAACTTGAGTTACCAAATCCCAAAGAAGGAAATACCAAAAAGTTCATTGACCTTTGGCCGATACAGATGAGCGCCCAAATTCCCTCCACGGAAGGCGACATTCTCACAACGAACTTCGATACCTACACGCTGATTCTGCAGCTCGGGTGCATTCTCCATACAGTACCATCTTGGAAGAAGTCGTACAATCTTCGGGTGGCCGTGTTTGTCGAATATGAATCGGATGTAGAAGAAGAGCGTGCCCGTGTCGCTGAGTTACTTGAGAACCTGCGGATCGAGGCCGAGGTCTTGGTCTTCTGGCTTGCTTCAGGAGATGTGAAGTCATACCAAGTCATCATCAATGGGGACGATACAGACGCCGAGGCGGTGGCGCAGGTTGAGAAGGTGCTCGAGGATGAAGATTGGTGGAATAGTCTCAAAAATATGAGAGGCAAGATCAGGACTGGTAGTTCCAGTGCTTTCGAAGAATTGTCAACTATCGACGATGCCAATGTCTGGCCAGGCTCTTCTTTCCAAGAACGAGACGTTAGTGTGGCGAGATACGAAGATCGCCTGAGACACCTAATCAGACATTCCCACAGGAGGCAATCATTCAGCAACCTGAGCAGTTTTGGAGTCAGCTTCGGAATGCGCACGCATAGATTGAACGATGACATGCTTAGCAGACATGCAAGCCACGCAAGTGCTAGTGAAGCCTCCGAATCTGATGAAACGGATTCTGAAGGCAGTAATGCCATTGAAGAAGCTTCCGACGATGAGGAAAGTATTGAACTGAGCGAGACGACGAGCGAACTCAACATGAGATCCCCAAACCTCAACACAAGCCACCAAGACAAGAATGCACTCGACCTGCTTTCGGATAACTCACAACCAAAGAGTCTCAACACACGACAGCCCCATTCGAAGAAGAGCAGTCTCAGCTCTAAGAAGTCTCGCTCGTCCAAAAAAGATCAACCATTGCCTTCCGGTCCGACTTCAGATGCAGCTGAACTTTCACAGTCCAATCTCGAAGCTCTAGATCTCGCCAAGACCCAGGTGGACGTCTCCTCTGCAGAAGGTTCTCTTGAAAGAATGGAAAGTGAATCGCCCCGTGGCCGATCACGTGTGCCACACAACGTCGCAGAAGTCGACGCCGAACAACCTGACCAGAGATCGCCGAACCAGGTGTACCTTGACCCGAATCAACGACGCCCGTCTAGGTCTACCTCACCAGCAAACTTCACATCATCGCCCGTCCCGAAAGTCAAAGTAGCCAACGACGAGGCCGGTCCTTCGATCATGTTCATCGAGGGTCCTCGCCCTGCGCGTAATCGCGCAGCAGATATCAGCAAGACTGAAGAAACCCGTCAACCCAGTCGCTCAATCTACCAGCGCAATGTCGATACCAAGACCTCCGCAGCAGGCACCGCAAGCGCCGGCGGCTTTCCTTCTTCTGCTTCGATACCTATCTCCTTCAACGACCTTCCCTCCCGCGCGCAGCATCTCATCCTCAATGAACTCATGACACAATACAGTGAGGATACCGCGGTAGTATTTACCACCCTACCGGCGCCACTAGAGGGTACATACAAGAGCGAGAGTGGCAGTTTGGCCTACGTGAGCGATTTGGAGGTTTTGTGTGGTGGGCTGCCGCCAACGTTGATGGTGCATAGCAATAGTATGACTGTGACGATGAACTTGTGAAGGAACAGGAAAAACTGTGCATTCAGCAACACCGTCAGGCGTTTTAGTAATCGTAATCATCGTTGGGGGTGCTCGTTCCTGGCAACAGAAACCTCAAGATATGGAATACACTGCTAGTTCCCCCCAATAACCCTGCATGGAGAATCGATGATACCACATAGAGACCCGCTCCCATCGCTGTAAAGCAACGCCTTCAATGATACTTAGACCGAAAGCCCAGACGTAGTTCTCAGCGACCCATCAGCTTTGATATTCCCCGTCATTCAACCTGTCCCTATCTCAGACAGTGTACTTGGCTTTTGCTCTCGTTGAACCAGCATGCGCACTGTCAGTGTGTCCGCTGAATTCCATGATATCGTTTGGACCTAACTTCAATACCTCTTTGAAGTTCGTGCCAATCTTCATGAGTACATCTTTGCCACTAACGTTGTCTCCTTTGCTCTTGCCGACTGTTCGAGTCCACAACCCGATTCTGTAGAAGCCCTTCCGCACGTTGACAACCACGCCCATGACTTCATTATCATCCTCATCCTCGAGCGTCTCGCCAATAGCAGCCAGCTGAGCATGCAGCCAGAGTTCATCAATGTTCACCGCACGCTTGTCCTTGAATTGGTATGACCATTTCCCGCCGTGCTTGTTCTGCGAGTCTTCCCATTCTGGTCGTACGCCCTTCTTGAAGAGATGGTAATCTGATTTGAGGCCGAGGTCAGAGCAGGCAGTGATATTGTTCTAGAAAGGATTTGTTAGCCAAAAGAAGAAAGAAGAAAGAAGAAAAAAGGCCGCGAGAGGCTCGGTCTTACGTAGACACCCCAGAACTCTTCGACTGAGTCAAAGGTAACAACTTCTTTCAGGAGGTCGTTCCAGTTGTCTCCCTGAGTCAAGAAGTTAACAAACTATCCCACAGATCTGAGGGGGTGTATAAACCTTTCCACTTGGTGGCTTGGTAAACCATAGAGTCCATGTATGCATGAGTGGATGCTTGACGTTGAAGTTTTCGGCATCGTGAAACACTGTGACGTTTTCTTCGTTGGTGGAAGCAAGACCACTGGCATTCTCATTGTTGGCTTCTGGGGATGTGAGGGAGCCATAAGCAGGCGCTGGAGCGATTTCAGCCATAATGGGCTCTTAAGGTACGGATGTGAGAGGTGTAGTTTATCGAAGATGGGGAGTGGCTGACGGCCACAAGCGGTTTTATGTTGGTCGAAACGGCAAGTCGATGGTTGGTAACGGAGCAGGGAAGATAGGTGATTGGCACGTAGTCGGGAAAGTTCGCGGAGGTTACGAAGCCTCTATTAGGGAGGATGGAAACAAAGTTCAAGTAAACAAGCTTTGCGCCAGGCAAAGTCCTCAAATATTCCCAAATCGTTAATGCTTTGAGGAATCTTGAATGCTGTGCTCTCCGCAGCTGATTTTCAGAGTCGCCGCACGACCCTAGCTAGGATTCTACGGCTGCAGGGACCAAAGTTAGACCCGCCTGACATAATTGCAGCGAATAGCTGGAGCAAGCGATTAGAAGCACGTCTGATGCAATACAGTTTTGTTGCTGACTATGCCATAGTTCTATGGGGGTTTCGTTATATATCGGATTGATTGCCCCTCAACTCTAATGTACAAATCTAATCCTCGCAATTATGCAATTCTCCCACTCTCAATCTCAGAAACGATCCGACGCAGCCTTTGGCCGTATTTATCCCTGGTTGAGAAAACTCAAGAAACAATTCCAGCCCAAGCTGACAGTGTTGACGACCAACACCCTCAAATCTAGAGGCACAAACTTGAAGTTTATCCCCTGTACCAAAGGCCATACCATATAGTTGGCTTTGAGTCCTGAAAGGTAACTCTTTTCAAGCTTCTCTTTCGGATCACTACCTTCCATTATAGCCATACTCGACAGAAACACAGCCATGTGTGTCGTCGAGAACAGAGCTTGGTCCACGAATACACGGGCGGCGATCGTCTTGTTGTGGGTAGAGAGATTGATGCGCTTTTGAAGGAATTGGTACCACTTTGTTGCGGCAGGGCCGAAGACAGCTATCTGAGATCAGTAATTCGTTACGTACCACAGACATGAGCGTGGCTTACCTCCTCCATAGAGTGTCATTCGTCCAGTCCGCATCAGATCATGGTTTTGGAGACCTTTCTTATCCACAAGTTGTTGCGCGAGGACATCACCAGCGCCGAACAGAACCTAGAACTGCATCAGGATGGCCTTATTTCAATTGTCCTTCCGAAGAAACTCACAGCGGACATCAAGGCTTGCGTTAGGATCGGACGCGCCGCGACCTTTGCTTGATACCTGTGTCTGATGAGCTGGGCTCTTCTTTGCATTGAGGCTATGGATTTGTCCCTTACCATTTCAGCATCCCGCCTGTGACGGACCACTGGAACGCTGAAGGTTGCTTTGAATGGTTACCGCTTTGTAAGATAAGGGCTTCATCTTGGACACCGTCCCCTGTATTGCCAACAACTTGGAGAGCCCTAACGAAGGTATCATCGAGCTATGACGCAGTCGCCCCCCAAAAGCGTAGCTTGAAAGCTGGGTCTTGGCAGTTCTCGCTATTAGGGCTTTTAGGCGCTAAACTTGAATCGAAAATTCCGCTTCCAAGCTCCGGAAACCCACTAAAGGCCAAATTATCGACCTCGATAATTGAACTTCAGACTGCGCTCAATACAACAGTCAAAGCCTACACTGCCTCACACCTCCCACATTACCAATACCACCCAACATGGCTGACGCACCTCGCGGTGGTGCAGCTGCCCGAGGTGGCGGCTTTGGCGATCGTGGACGCGGCGACAGAGGTAGAGGCGACCGACGAGGACGGCGAGGCCCACGCCGCGGCGGCAACAAGTCAGAAGAGAAAGAATGGCAACCAGTTACCAAGCTCGGTCGTCTCGTCAAGGCGGGGAAGATCCAGAACATGGAACAGATCTACCTCCACTCACTACCAATCAAAGAATACCAGATTGTCGACTTCTTCTTGCCAAAACTGAAGGATGAAGTGATGAAGGTGAGTACACACAACGGCGACCTAAACGGGAGAGCAGCTTCAAGTCCCCTATCCCTCGGTTTCCGACAAATCTTCTGCGAAAAAAGAACAACTAATAAATCTCAAACCCCAGATCAAACCCGTGCAAAAGCAAACCCGCGCCGGCCAACGTACTCGCTTCAAGGCAATCGTCGTCATCGGCGACTCAGAAGGCCACGTCGGTCTCGGAATCAAGACCTCCAAAGAAGTCGCCACAGCAATCCGTGCCGCCATCATCATCGCGAAGCTCTCCGTCCTTCCCATCCGTCGCGGCTACTGGGGCACCAACCTTGGTGAACCACACTCCCTCCCTACGAAAGAATCCGGCAAGTGCGGCAGCGTCACAGTCAGACTCATCCCTGCTCCGCGTGGTACTGGTTTGGTTGCCTCACCGGCTGTGAAGAGACTGTTACAGTTGGCAGGTGTGCAGGATGCGTACACAAGTTCGGCGGGTAGCACGAAGACCCTGGAGAATACGCTAAAGGCCACGTTTGTGGCTGTGGGCAATTCATACGGGTTCTTGACGCCGAACTTGTGGAAGGAGACGAAGTTGATTAGGAGTCCGTTGGAAGAGTATGGTGATGTTTTGAGGGAAGGAAAGAGATACTAGAGAGATAGAGCACTTGCCAATAACCACCACATGGAAAGTCCACATGTGTGCATAGGCTTGAGTTCTGATAACAAGATAGCCGGTCGATGGCGAATGGCTGAGGCCGAGACCAATTCAACGCATAGCACAGCGCAGGAGGCATTCAGAAGAAAATTTTAACTAGCGAGTGCCAGCAAGTAGCGTACAAGCCTCTACCAGTCAAACGTGAACTCGGGTCCTGATTCAATTAATGAGATACTGAGCTCCGCTAATGCCAGCAATCCTGGCAACATCAGCTACTGATAATGCATAATCATGCTATGTACGCTGCTTTGCATACTCTCCAAATACCTCCGTGCCGTCTGCTTGTCCTATACTTGTACGCATTCGATTGCTTTGAAGTAATGCTTTCGAAACATTTGCTTGGTATGGGTGTGGAAGGTTTTGAGAGAGGAAGAAGAAAAGAGGAAGAATGAAAAGGTGGGAATTCAAGGCTGCCTGATGCCGTAGGGCAGTCACGCATGAAAGTGACCGCCGTTCGCGTCGCAACATGGTAGGTTCCTATAATTTTTAGTCTTGGGAGGCATTGAAGAAGTGCAGCAGTGCGATGCACTCAAGGAAAGAGGCCATCAGGAACGAGGCTCTGTGCTGCAATACTTGGCGAGTGGCTAACTCAATACTCATGAGCGCCAAGTTCCCATACTATTCTGCTCCGGAAGTGAATCCGGACAGATGTATCGATTCCGTGGAGGCCGAGGAGGAAGAATAGAGGCAGAACGCTGCGTTCTTCCGCCCGACATTGCCAGATAACCAGAAGGACAATCTAGCACAACCATAGATTCCGAATGGAGGAAAACTCTAGATAACCGTTCTCATAACTCCATCAATACTCTTCGGGCACACTTGACACCACGCCGCTAATGAAACAGAAGATCGGGCTTGAATACCTGTGTTGCTCTCCAATGGTTGGGTGTTTTTGCTAGTCAGTCCTCGCCGTCAGATTCTAGGCTCAGGCCCACCTCCCGTTGCAATATTCAGTTCTCGGAAAGTTGGCCTGGAATAGGTTACGTGCTGGAGTTTGACAGCTAGCTAGATAAGAAGCACTCAAGGATAACAGCCAAACAGAGAATGAGTCGAGGCAAGGAGAGGTATCGTATTGCGGCCACTCCAGGTCAGGTTCGCAACTTGGTTCTCAGGATCAGCTGTGTACTGTACCGGGAAGGTTAGACGAGGCTTGGCGTACTGACGGAAGTTGCCGTCATGACAGAAGTGCCTGGCAGAAGCATAAGGTACAGAAGTTCCCCACAGAAGTTCCTGACAAAAGGAGGAGGCTCTGCATGCCTGCACACCATCACTCAATCCACCACCATTCGATGCGAATTACGCCAAATATTGGCGAAACGTTTTCAACATGTTATTTTCAGAATATACACAAAAGAGCACGGCATAAAAGCCTAGGAAAGCCGCCACAAATTTTGGGTGCTCCACCAAAAAGCTGCAGGTGCCAAGACTTGGGAGTCATGCCCGTGACCGGAGAGCGCCTCCCCTAAACTCCGACTCCCGAGACCGCAACTTTCCTCAGCCCTTGCAAAGAGAAACCGGTCCTACCATCTGCACCCAAAAACTGAAGTTCAATATACGATGAAAGTAACTATCGCTACCAGTTGCTGACATTGATGGAATATGCACCAGGCAATATTTTTGCCAAGCTGTCCTGTCGGTGGCTAGAATCCATGTTGTCGTCGAGGCAGTCGCTCCGAAGCCCTTTTGGGCAAGATTGGTGAAGAAAATGGCCGACGACGAGGCCGGGCGGCTCTCCTGCGCACCATCAGCTTCAATTTTCTTTCTGCGAGGGGTAAGGAACATGAGAATTAAACACGATGCAATTATGCGCGTTGTCGCACTTACACGACTGAGGCGATGTGCGACTGACCATGTTTTGTTTCGCACTACAACTTGAACGCATTGCCGGTCTTATGGAGCGAAGCCAACACCACGTCGAGCTCTGAAATGACGGTGGCAGTCCTACGAGTATCTCCGCGGCCAGGAGTGTAGGGGTCTTCATGACGTGGTGACTTTGCGTATTGTCGCAGTTGGTAAGAGCTCTTCCGTGTGGAATCGGATGACGTTGCGCCTACACTATGATCAGCACCCTGAGCATCATGGAGGCTCAGAACACGCAAGATCGGAACGACAATGTCACGCACAATGAGGAGCAGCAGCAACACTACCACCGCTTGGGGCTTTGTGAGAGAGGGACGCCTCTGTGGAAGCAGACATTGTCGCTGGATGATGTGGTTAGGGGCCTCTGCTGAATGAAGGGCTGGACTGGCAGCTGTGCGTTGATGGGATAGTGATTGCAATGTAGGAGAGATGAAAATGAAAAGAAGAAGAGAAACGGAGACGACATCAACGGCAGCAGCATCCTCCTTATATACACCAACACCGGCCGACAAGGCGTAGTCCAGCTAGCGTGCCCCCAAATGACGCTCAAGGCAATTGTCTCCACAAGACTCTCCCGTCCCATCCTAGGCGTCAGGGCAACAATGGTCCATTGGAAGATGGAGCATGGCCCGCAGGTCAGTGAGGGAGAGGACCGCTACGGAGGGGGTTCCTCGAGGCCCTGGGCCTCAGCGCGACCGCCAAATGGTATGGAGCTGCATTAAAAGCGGAGGGTAAGTAAACACCCTCATGCCTAAGGAGTGTCTTCGTAGAGACCCAGAGCACAACCCCAAGGTACCTTCAGCGACGCCTAGAAATTTGCGACCGAAAGCCTGTACGACGCCTACGTAGCTAAAACCATCCGCCAAGACATCTCATCTAGGTCGGCTTCGCAGAAGATTTGCTTCCCATACTTTTAGCAATGGCTCGTACACGTGTTTTATTGCGAAGAGATGTACAAAAATGTAGCCTTTTCCATTTGCTGTGACTTACTACTTCAACTTCAAACCGGATAATATATGCTCTTAAAGTGCCCCACAGAGTACTCCCTAGAGTCTCACGCCAGTGTCCGCTCATATCCCAAAAAGACGCGAAGTCTTATCAAACATTACCAACACCCTACGCCGACGCCATCGACTACCTACGTCACACCGTCCAATTCCTCACCACCGCGCCTCCAAGAACTACAGATGCAATGGCCCAAGCTGTAATGACATAGCCGTTCAACACATCCGCCGCGTACCAAGCCTTGACCCTCTTTTCTCCGCCCGAAGATATTGCTATCCATCCATTCGGACACACCCCGGTCGTCGCCGGCTTTGCGAACCCCACATCGACGAGCACGGTCTTAGCTGCCCACCGGAGGAAAAATCGGTCGCTTACTAGAACGTTCTTCGCATCAATTCTCCTGCTGCAGTACACAACGCCTATACGGCAGGTGAGGAACTAGAATGGGATGAGAAATACCTTTCGGCCACGGCGCCGACATACTTGTCCTACGCAGGAACCTGCAGGAACTTCCTCCATTGCATCCCCCAAGCCAAAACTTACAAGTCGGTCTCGTAGACATCACGTAAGACACAAGGCGTGCCTTAGTAGAGCAAAAGGGTGCCCCCATCAGATGTTGAAGTGGTTGCGACCTCGATTGAGGCAGAGTCATCACCATTTACTACTCGATCAATCAATCATCAAAGTCGCAGAACTGTATCTTCAGCCGTGCGCATTTGCCTCTTCTGCTCTTGTTCGGGTCCTCGCGCGGCAAGAATCGCTCCATACTTCTCGTCCTCTTTCGTACGACGCTGCGCTACCACTGCGTCGTATATCTGATGTCTGCTGATCGTCCGTATACACTCGAGCTTATAGGCACTTTCTTGGTCCGCAAGTTCTTTAAGTCGTTTAGTGATGGTGCTTAACACCCCCGGACAATGCCCAGCAAGCCTGTCAGGAGTTGGACTCCTCGGTTCAGATATGGCCGTAGTGGATCGAACGTAAGTGAGTAGAACTTCAAACTCCGATAGCTCCCTAGTGTCCCTGTCGAGGTGCTTCTCACTCGACACAGTAGATGTAGTGTGAACGTAGATGGAATAGTCTTGTCTTGAAACACGAAGGCGATTTACGTGGCCTACTGTTAAAACCATGAAAGGCTCAAGCTTGGGTAACTACTCTGTCTGTATGTGTTCAGCTGAAGGGGAGTCTTGGTACATTGAGTCGAAAGAAAAGCGGGAACCGGGGGAGGAGGGGGAAGGGGAAGAAGCGGTGAGTGGAGGGGAGGGATGGAAGGGAAATGAGGTAGCCGGGGAGGGAGGTGGGGAGGCAGACAGGATGGGAAAGAACTCCACTGCTGCCTTATGCCAGCCAGTCCTCGCCATCAGATTCTAGGCCGGAGCCTCCTCCCGTTGCAACATTCAGTTTTCGGAAAGTTAGCCTGGGGTAGGTTACATGCTGGAGTTTGACAGCTAGCTAGGTAAGAAGCACTCAAGAATAACAGCCAAACAGAGAATGAGTTGAGGCAGGGAGAGGTATCATATTAGGGTCACCCCAGGTCAGGTTAGTCTAGGTTGGGCTAGTCGAGCTTTCAAAGTCGGGCTTTGGCCCAAGACCCAAGCACGTACCAAAATGGCACTGGTCCTGGGGGCGATGGATATTCCCAGGAACTGTTTCAGGGTTCCTGGGAACGGCAAAATGCTCCCAGGAACAATTCTGGTATTCCTGGGGGCATCTGACAAGTGTGTCTCTCATGGGCGTGCATCTCATGGGCATGCATCTCATAGGCGTGCATCTCACAGGCGTAAATCTCACAGGCATAAATCTCACAGGCATACATCTCTTATAAGCATGCATCTCGCAGGCACATATCTCAAAGGCTTGCATCTTATCCCTTCACTAGTCGTACTACACAAATTAGCGTCTTTGGGGTACGGAAACACAAATCATCGCAGTGGTCAATTTTGGGGCCTATGCACCTCGGGAATTTCTGATACTTGGGAATCTAGGGCAACAAATGACGGCGATTGCGAAAACAGGTTCGGCTTTTTGGCCTGACGCTTAGGGGCTTGTGAATCCATAGCCACTGGAGCGCGCTTTATTACGTTATTAGAAGAGGCACGCCGAGACGCTAATTTGTGCAGTACGACCAGCGAAGGGATAGAGGCGTATATTTCACAGGACTTGCATCTTAGATGCTTTGTATCTCATGGGCGTAGCTCTCCCGCAAGCATGCATCTTAGAGACCGTTACATCCGGCATACACCCCTCCGATAAGCTGTCGAATTGTGTCCCTCGATACATCCCGGGATATCCTAGCGAATACCGAAGCCGTAGAACCGAGCCTCGGAACTAAGTCGTCAAAGAGCTACAAATCTAACATAAAAAGGTGAAAGAACCCTCATCTTGTTACTATACTGTAACCGCCCCACTCTCGTCTACCTCTCTCACATCCGCTGCATCTCTATTATCTACGGCATCTCATCCACGACATCTCACCTACGGCATCTCATCTACGGCATCTCATCTACCGCCTCTCTCTTATCTGCGCCATCCCATCTACGGTATCCCATCTACAGTGTCTTTACGGCGTCTCATCTACACATCTCGTCTGCGGCGTCCCTTCTACGACGTCCCATCTACGGTGTCTCTCTTGGACATTCACTCGCCAAGCCCTAACCTGGAGTCCTGGACGCTAGCCTGAGCGGTCACCCCCTGACAAACATTTACGAAAACCAGTACCTAGGAGGTGTACGCTCAGCAGGAGACACAATGCTCTGCCGGCAATTGCGTATCTTTGTCTTCATGGCTGTGGCGATGGTACGCCTAAGTGCAGCAGCAAACTTCAATTGCGATAATATCCCGGGATATATATTTTGTGACATCAGTCTGAATTCCGATAACGATTTCAATTTTAGCGGAGAAGATGACACAATTGATTGCACACGTGACGGCGAATATTGCGCTCGAGTGCAAACCATACCGAATGACAATACCGAGTGGAAGATTTCGGTGGTAAATAATGGGGGTAGTACAACAGCGTTCTGTTATGGCACGTGCCCCCTCCAACGACTCTGCGATGACAATGGTGGCAACTGTTACGATGCGTGTCAAGCAAGTCTGTGTTAAGAAGGGTCTTTTGTTGCGGGGTATTTCGAAGTCGGAATCTCGACATGAACAATTTCCATTTCCGTCTTTGGACCTGACCTGTTGCTGCTTCAACCTGAGCTGTAGGTGAGCAGACCTCAGCTTAGCCTGAGCCGAGCTTGAGCCCAGCTTGTGACAAGCCTGAGCGAAGTCTAAGCAGCCAGGAAGGCCTGGTTTGGTTCCCTGTTGGGGCCGGTTTGTGGGCTCCCAAACTCAGCTATAGTTGTTTCAACCACCTTTCAGCCAAGCCTGCTGCCTTGGGAGTTCAGCCAACCCCTTCAATCTACCGGCGACATAGCCCCTAGTAGCCCTCTACGCTACCTGCAAAACGAACTCGACGTTGTATCCAACGCGACGCGACGCCTAGACGGAGGAGTAGTTAAGCCACGCCCAGAGAAGCCTCGTCGCGGGGCGTTCTAACAGTCAGTCTTTGTTACAAGTCATAGTTTCGACGAGCGGGATGCGTTGATAGACAATGGCGAGCTCCCTTCATTCACCGATCTCCTTTCTCGTGCTCGGCCAGTGGCTGCGTAGGTGGCGCTTTAGGCGATCAATCTTTCGATGGACTCTGATGATGTGAGGTAGTTGTCCATCTTACTCAGCATTAGTAGTCGATAACTGCGCGACATTACAATTCCTGCATAGCAACCCGTCTCGTAGGTGTGAGTACTATTTTGCATTACCTCTGGGAACTCGTTTGCCGCAGCTAACATAAGAGGCGTTTGCTGCCATTTGTTCTCTTTTTCCAACCACCTTGGAATGAGGACATTGTGCTGGGAGCGAGTCGTTTCCAACAGAAGCCAAACCACCGGAGAGCGCCCCTTGACGGCAGCGTAGTCGAGAGTCGGCCTCTAATCGAGGGTATGTGACACCAAGAGTCCGATCCGGACCCGCAGTGGTACCCACTGGACTCTGTCAACTTACCTGGCGTAGGTTGGTTAGGGCTAGGGATAAGCTAGACCGAATAGGCTGTCTCTGTTCAGAACGTCTGTGGAAGTAGTAGGGAATGTAGCAGTACAATGCTAGTGTCGCGGGGCGCAATGTGGGCTAGGCCCAATGTGAATGGGATGCTTGGTATCATGAGGTTGGTGTTGGCCTGTGGCCTGTACCATAGCAGGAGACAAGCACACACGACAGGTACAGAGAAGACACTCAGACACTCTCGAGCATTCGTCACTTGGTCTATTGTGTTTTTACGGACGTGACAAAAGCCTCAAGACGTGCCTTCGGCACCTCGCTATACGACCCCCTCCACCTGCCAGTATTCCCCATAAGCAGACACCCGACGCGCGCCTTGGCCTCGCTCACTCAATCCTCCCGTTGACACTAAGCGTCTAGTATCTTCATGAGTTGACCATGGGAAGCCATAGGGGCCCTCCCATGGGCGTGCCTATATAATAGAGAGTCTTGCGAGGCGAAGGAGACGGCTAATCCTCAACCACAGGCACGCCTATTGGCCCGCTGCTGAAAGCAAGCTCGGCGGCTTCATCCAGGCTCCCTTCTGTCGCACGAAGAAGGTTCTCTGCTTGAGCTCGGGGGATGCCCAACTGATACAGCGCATTGACTTTGGCTTCTTCCGCTGCGTCGCTAGCTCCGTCTACGAGGGACGAATAGATGGGAAAAGGTTCGACTGTAGATGTACTGGGGTTGGAGGCGGTATGCTGGAAATACACGGATGGCGGCAAAAGATGTGTATTTTGCATGTTCTGTCTTCTTGGGTTCATGATCCATGGGCCTATGCTGTGGAATGACTGTGCATCTGGCAGCGAATTCGTGTAATATCCTTCGTCGGTCTCATTGGGATGTCTGACAAGACCCGACCCAGGCCCGGGCGGACAGCGGTTAGTCGACCCTGGACGTTGACCTTGCTTCTGTTGCGCATGCGATGATCCACTACTTGGCCTAGGAGTTTTGGATTCGTTGCTTCCCCAAGCTTTCGAAAGAAAGATCCTCAGAACATTCACATCTCCACCTGCAACGGTTCGCTGAAATGCATTATAGCCTTCCCTGTCCTTCATGTCTGTGGCACCAAGGTCTAGTAGTAGAGCTACGGAATCACAATTTCCGAGTCTCGCAGCTTGATGCAAAGCTGTCTCTCCGTACTGAGTAGTCTGGAGGTTCACTAGCCTGAGAGCTTCTTCCTTTCCGTCACGCGCAAATGTCCCGTCAAAAAGCGCCTGAATGCACTTGAAATGGTTCCGCGAAGCTGCATCGTGAAATGCGGTGATTTGCAGCACCATATTTGCCGTAATGACAGAAGCACCGTGTTCCATGGCGAGCTTGATGATGCTGGGGTGGTTGTTGATGGCAGCATACTCAAGAATTGACATGCCGTGCCCATCCCAACTCAGTGTTGCAACGTCAGTACCATTATCGATGAGGCGTTCCACAAGATCATGCATCCCATGCTGTGTGGCTTGTGCGATGAGATGGAAGCCCGGGCTGGGTCGAGGGTGGCTTACATCGGCTCCGTGGGAAAGGAGCAAAGAGACCATGTCTTTGTCACCCATCCAAGCTGCGACCTCGAGGGCATAATCGAACAGCTGGGTGCCGTCCCGCCGCTGTCTGCCTCTTTTAAGAATCATGTTGACAGCTTCTGGCCGCTTAGAAGCCACAGCAGCTTGTATGGCGGCAACGTAGAACACTACTTCCGGCCTGTGTTCCACTTGTGATATTAGCGTAACAGGTAGTGGTTCCTGAGTGCTGTCATGCAAGCACGGTTCCAGGAGCATCTGACAATCTCGAACTGACCATGTTCGGTGGCTAGAACTGAGAGCCGATTGTCCGAGATTGTTGCAATGGTTTAATTCGTCTTGACTTGTCTGCACAAGATGCAGGAGTACTTTGGTAAAGCCGAAGATGCTTGCCATAAACAGCAGTGTGGGAGGATTGCTGAGAACAGATGCTAAGCTCGTCGCGATTTGTGGATCGTCTTTGTATGCCTGGCATCTCTGCGAGAATGCCGATATCCAATTGGTGAATGCGTTGTCATATCGATTACCCCGAAGGAAGAAGCGAAATATTTTTCTTTCCAAACGTTGAGAGACCTTCTCATGGTCAATGTTACGATAATGAAATGGCCAATAAATTGTGGCATATACTTGAATGTCCAGATTTTGCTGCATCGTTTTACCGGGACTAGCAAGGTGCTGTACGTTGCAGGCACAGCATCCAAGCACCTTTCTGCAGCTACATTTTCGTTCTCTGAAGTACTAAACCCATCACGAGTCTCGAGGTACACCGCGATCGCAAGCTCGTTAATCTTGAGGGGCCGTCGCGCCCTCATGGCCCACTGGAAGATTCGCGTGATGGTAGAGTGGGATTTGCGAGGAAAATGAGATTTTAGTGAAGCCAAAATTGCATCGTATAGAGCATCCAGGCCTTCAAGACGACTAAGACCGAATATGGCATCTTGCCGCTCGCGCAGGGTCCAAACAGGAAGTCGAAGGTACTCTATAAGTAGTCTTGCCCAGAGAAACATGCCATTAGCCCGGGAAGAGATGAGGGTGGCAATGTATTCGGCCGACAATTCCGCACAGAGAAGGTCGTTTTGTATCAGGTATTCAATTTCTGGAAGCAGGAAGCGCTTGATATCGTCAGTATTTTCCTGGAAGTTGAGATGCAATGTTTGGCAGGTCTTGCTCAACTGCTTGGGCGATTCAACAGACGGCTGACTCGCAAGGAGTAAAGCGCAAGAACTCGAGGAGCCGACCATAGTTGACTCCTCTAAGAAAATCAGCATAGTCTGAGCATTCATCTATTCCATCAAAGACGAGGAAGGTAGCCTCAAGACATCCTAGTAATTCCACTAGCATCTCTTCTATCTCTTTGTCAGTTGCTTGCGACTGGCTTTGCTTGGACTTGCTCTTGATCTCAGTGGCAAGTTCCCGAAGTGGGTTGACATTTCTGTGGAAGTCGATCAATTGAGCAAGCACTGCGCGCAACGCATCCGTGGGACTGTTGAGACTGCCGCGTCGCTTGTCAAAAAAGTAGTAAAACACTGAATCGGACATCCCTTGGGCTAGGAGCAGGCCATGCGGTGAGCACTTTGTCAGGTGCTCAATGATCGTTGCGCAGAGAACAGTTTTGCCAAAGCCTGGTTTTGCTTGACAAAGCGTCAGTATGGATAGCAATCCCGGGTTGAATCTTACCCTGAAGAGACAAGGTCCTATCGGACAGTGTTGACGTTGGGCTGCGAACTTGGTGTTTCCAGATTTGGAACTTGGGGTCCTCCAGCATCCATCCCAATGTCTCATCTGCTCGCTTGTCTAAAGCCTGCTCGAAGCTTTCAGCCCAGCGAGGCGGAGCAATCCAGGCTTTGCACCTCCTTGCCTGCCGCCGAGGCGATTAGCTAAGCATGGTATTGAACGATAAGACAAATAAAGCAAGGCATTGGCATCAGCGGCGATGACTTCCTATACTATTCCCATGTTCAAATTTCTATCGAACAGGAAGGAAAAGATCCACTCACCTATCTGCTTCATGATGTCCGCGGCGTGTTCCATCGTTGCCACAGCCTGGGACGGGACCATCAATAGCAACTCTTTCATGTAGGCCGCAGCTGCCGCCGCTGCATAAGGTTGCCACCTCTTATTCTTATGCGAGTCAGCGCAGTCACAAATCCCGCGGATCACCAGACTCGGGAATGTCTCCACCAACCCGGCCGCCTCCATCTCCAAGCAGAGAATGCGCATATCTTCCTTCGACAGCTCCCGCGTGGCGCCGTCTCTGATGTCAACATTAGCGGATCCGATGGTGTCATAGTGAACTTCTGGGCCGTCCTCAGCACGAGACTCACGAGTGACGAGCTGAGTTGTATCACAAGCAGAACAAGCCGAACCACCTTGATGGTCATATGTCGGAAGAAAAAGCTGATCCTGTGCGCCGCCAGGAGATGCATAAGTCTTTCGCATTCATGGATATTTTGTCATCATTTCTGCCAGATACCGAGGTATGCGGGTGCCAGTCTTCAGATGCTATGTTTTGAGCTTCTCCACGTTGGTTCGGGTGGCTTCGCCAAAGACCCCATGCGCTGAAATACGCTGTTGGTGGTCACTTTTCCCATGTCGTACTAGACCACACCGCCAAAGGTGTCGGTAGGCTTGCTCACCACGACATCGCCGAGACAAATGTCATCCTCGCCATTACGGCCAGACATACCTCCACCAATCCCAACTAGCAGGCCAAACCGAATCGACGGAAAGTCATTCAACAGCTGAGTCGCCACCAAAGCGGCACTGTTGTTCCCTGTCTGAGGCATCGCCGCCACCACAACATTGTGCTTACCAAGTCTTCCCAGCGTGTAGGCATTCTAGTCGCGGCTCGTGGGAAGAGGAGGATGTTCTTCGTCTAGCATGGCCTCGACCGGTGCAAGCTCCACCCCCCATTGGGCAGATACAAGCAATGGTATAATCCTTGTGGGAGAGCGCACCGGTTGCTCGGAAGGCGTCCATCGTGAGGGTATCTAAGCAACAAGGTTCGGCGAGAAGGAGACTCGTAGCGACCTCAAGATACGAATTTCAGTGCGAGCGTGTCGCCGAATGCATAGGCATTGTTCTACCTCGCGTCTGGGCTATGGTCTAGCCTGATGAGTTTCCTAGCAATGGGAGCAGCGAAACTTGACTCATATCTAGCACCTAGATTGACCCTCTTATCTGCCGTATATAAACTTACCTGTAGCACTGCAGATAGCTGCGTTATGATGTGTTGTTGGTCCAGAGTGGTTGTCGAGTTGGTGAAATGATGGGGCAGCAAGTCCCCGTCCTTGCTTGGCCTGCAAGGGATCGGACTCAGCGACCTTGTGATCCTTGTTTTCTCCAGCCACGCTGCACCGTGTACTCTACCTTGTAGGCGGTTATTGCACCGGAAAGCCCTTAGAGTATCGATAAGCTCGAGCCGTCAGAAACCGAAATTTCGAGCCAAAAGTTCTCGATCGGCACGACGCGAAATATGGGGGAGGATTTTGCTAACTTGTCCCAAAGACGTGCGCGCGGAAAAAGTTTCTGGATCTACATCTTGCATTGGCATTGGCGTTGACTATATTTATACCAGTGATATCCTTTGCTTTCCGCTTTCATCTACATATTTGTGACTCAGTTCGCACTCCGGTATCGCTTATTGCCTTTGACCATCGGAGAAGGATAATTAATATTCTCGTCACCTACATGAAGTAAATCCTCAATCACTCTTCTCACAACTTCATTTCCAGTTGCCAGAATGGTCGTGAACGACAACAGCATGTCGACCACCACCTTACTGCCATCAATGGCTCCCTCCACGGCTTCCTCCTTTCACCGTCAAGGCCGGTCTGGCTCAGATTCAAAGGTGGCGTCATCATGGACGTGACCGATACTTCTCAAGCTCGCATCGCTGAAGAGGCCGGCGCCTGTGCCGTCACGGTTCTGGAGCGCGTTCCGGCCGACATTCGAAAAGACGGAGAGTGTTGCTCGCATGTCAGACCCTGCCATGATCAAAGAGATCCAAGCCACAGTCACAATTCCCGCTATGGCTAATTCTCGCATTGGCCGTCAGAGCCTTGAGGCGCTTGGGGTGGATTACATTGATGAAAGCGAGGTCCTGACCCCTTGCAGACGATACATACCATGTTGAGAAGGCTGGGTTCAAAGTGCCGTTCGTGTGGGGCTGCAGCATTAAAGACGGATCAGCGAGGGCGCCGCGATGATCCGAACAAAGGGAGAAGCTCGCACAGGGGGTGTGGTGGAGGGTGTCAAGCACATGAGGACAGTTTGGCTTCAAACCAAGCTTGCTGAAGCAGACTGCGGAGCTTGAGAGACTACCAGTCGTCAACTTCGCTGCTGCTGATGTCGCTACTCCCGCAGACGCTGCTCTGATGATGCATCGTGGCTGCGACGGAGTTTTCATGGGCAGCGGCATCTTCAAGTCTGAAGGGAGCAAGGGGGCGTACGTTTCTAGACACTCACCCAACCTTATTCGCCGGCCGAGGACGGCCGTATTAAAGTCACTGTCTCCTCGCCCTGAAATCCTAAAACGAAGTGTCTGACTGCCCTAAGTCCAAGTCACCGTTCCGGAAGACATTCTGTCTGTATGTTGGATTTAATCACATTTCTGGATAAGTAGCTCAATCATACTCGACACGGATCTGCGCCCGTCCTCTCTCCTCGTTCTGAAAATACACTATCCACTCCAAATCCTCCGCCGTGACCTTCATGTTCAACTTATAGTTCAGCACGTGGTACTTGTCGCCACGAGAATTTGACCGAACATCGAGAGAATCGAACATGTCTTCGCCAAAACTGCTCTCGATTTTGCACAGCTTCTTGACCTCTGTTATTCGGTCAGGAATTTATTCTTAGAGAGACAGGGGTACACTTGCTGTTTGTTCTCCTTGTAGGAGGGACGTCCAGATCGCACATTAAGATTTCGTCCCCGGGCCAGTCTAGCAGATCCCACCTCGTTCGAAGGTTGCGCTTCCAGCTGTGTTGAACTGGCTCTGTCTTCTTCACGTTATCCCCCTATACGCAGGATTTGGTCAGAGCGGACGCCAACAATGGAAAGTCAGGGGGAGTCAGGCGTACCCGTTTCAGATACCACCTCAGCTGGCCTGCAGCTTTGTCAACGAGCTCGATGGGGCAGAAATATTTGTCTTCTATAGAGTGTATTTTGGCATCGAAGACTGCGCTGTAGGCTATGCCGTAGCTGTACTTCGAGATGACGTTGGTTACGATTTCGTCTTCGACTGCGTTGCTAAGCCCCTTCGCAACAGCACCACGGCTGATGGCGCTCCAGCTGTTCGAGGAAAATTTTGTTAGCATGTAACCGGCTGTGAGCGTAGGATGGGATGCAGGTATCCTACGCTCTGGTTGGTCGCTGAATCTGGATCCTGGAGAACGTGTCGTTCAACAATTTCATTAGGAATTCATTCTCCCCGAAGCCGCCCACGAGAAGTATGGCCTGCAGCACAATCGAATTTTAGTATCGAGCCTCATAAGAAAAAGAGGTGGGAGATTCACCTTCGGGTCTGCTGAAGTCTCTTCCTTGACCTCCAACACCTGCGTGCGAACAAGATCGACCACTTTGCTGCACACAGGTTGAAATATGGTGTTCACATGGCCACTTTTGTACTCAGTCAGCTGTGATCCCAAACGAATTTCCAAGGTAAAACACCCACGGTTCCAACATGATCGTACTGGTGGATCTTCGACCGAACATCCCCGGCTTCTTCGGCTTATAGCCTGGAATGTCAACGGGCCATGCATCAGTTCCACCTCTATATGAACGTTTGATGCTATGTTCCCAGTCGCTATCAAAAGCCTTGGCCTTGACCTTTTCCGGAAGTTTATCGTAGTCAGTTCTGCCGACTTTGGTCCGAATGAAAGCTTCGAATGCTTGGTCGAGGTAAACGGCACCGCAAAGCCCGCCTGACGATGTCTCTTGTTAGTAGAAAAAAAGGCCTGACTCTATCCTGCTTACCTGTTGCGATCACACACATCGCCAGGCGTAAGGGCCTTATTGACTCCACGCGGTAACTGATCAAGTCGACTGTTCCTCCTCCAGCGTCGCAGACCGTGAAACAATCACCGGGCTACATTTTGTCAGTATGTAACGAATGGACCACCGAGGAGAGTTCTACCTTGATATTTGGGTGCCACTGAAGCCCAGCTTCTTTCCATGCTGCAAGTGCAGCAGCCTCCGGCTCAGTGACCAGCTTGAAAGTTGGCACGCCGGGGATTCGACGAGCAGTAATTCCAGCTTGGACGGCAGCCTGTTTGGTCCTTCTCTGTGCAGTAAGGTCCCAATTGGCGGGAACGGTCAAAACAATCCTGAGATCCATGTTGTCGAACGCTATCTTGGTGAGCCGGAGCTCGATGATTTCAATCGCGTGGAGCCATAGCTGCCGCAGATAATCGGCCACAACGTCGACTGGCTGCTTCTTCAACGTGAGAAGTTGGGTTTGGGCTTCCTTCACTTTCTCGCCGCCCTGTTGGCATGCTTCGTCTGAGAGCAGGAGTTTGAACCACTGCACTTGATAGTAGTTCCCATCGGGCTTGGGAGTGAATCCCCAACCTACTACCTCACCTCGTGCATCGTAGATGATTCGCGAGGGAACTTTGTCGGAATCGCGATCTCTGCCGATGGTGTCCCATGACGAGATCTGATCTGTGTTGTTGAGGTTCCCTGACCATGTCCAGGAGACACCTGAATATCTGTAGCGAGCAGGTCTGATCAGCATGGACTTTCAAGCAACAGAGGCGTTGGTCATTCCTACGTCGTCCCGAAATCGATGCCAATCACTGCGTAGGGTTTTTCCGTGGAATATAATTGACTCTCCGAGGAAGCTACGGAATACGCTCGACTGCTCATGGAATATCGATTTGAGGCAGGGCCTTGCAGGCTTTGCGGGGGCATCAGGGCCGGCGACCTGCTGAATAGCGGGCTCAACACCCGGCTGGTTGACAATTCCATTTTCTGTTGGCGTCAGCTCATGTTTGGATATTTTTGATGATTCTGATGGAGTTTCATTACCTTGGGCTCCTGAAAATGAGTAGAAGGACGTTGAATTGACATGACTCTCCACAACGGGCGGCAAGTCGAAAGCTTGATGCTGCATGAGTGAGGCTGAGCAAGGTTTGGAGTCCTCACTTCAATAAGGCTAGACGAAAGTAGAGGAAAATTGATCCCTCGATCTAGAACCTCCCCTCACGGTATCATGCATACACGAGGCTGAGCAGACCTCGGAGGTAGATACGCTGTCCAACAGACCTGATTGCAAGGGTCAACTTTGTAGACGCCACATACTAGCTGGTTCAGGTATCGAGTCGACCGATCAATGAACAGCCGCTGCTGAATGATTCGATGTACTAAAGTTTCACCGGGTTTTAACTAATGCACGCTGGCAATCGGGCCTGTTGGACAGTGTACAAGTCTGTACATAAACCAGGAGTAAAATGTGGCCCGCGCGTTTTTGGCACATCAATTTTTCGGGCCTTAAATGTGGCCCCTAGAACTCCAGGTGAAGGCGCCCAAAACAATGAAATGCGACATCTAACACCACGTCTAAAATTCATGTAGCATACAGTTTTAGAATCGCCTTGATGATGTGATTCTTTATTGTACGAGCGACATGTAAGCAAATATCGTTTTTATAGGACTGCAGCTCCAGGAGTTTACCGTTCTAGAGGCTCCCTGACCCCCCTAAAAATTTAGGTGACGACACCCCGAATGCACAAAATGCGATAATTAGCACCACGTCTAAAATTAACATTTAAGCAATGTCGCTTTCGACTGCAGCTCGAGGAGTGTACCGTTGTAGAATGTTCCAAAAACCCGGTCAGGCCACATTTACTCGTCGTTTACGTACAGATTGTACTATCCTTGCTTGAGCACGTGGGATGGTGCTCGTACCCCGCACCTGCATTGCATGATGCAGACTTAGTAGCCGAGAGGTAGGGCCGCAGGGTCAGCCTGACTTGCGCCCACGACATGAGATACGGCAAACACATACTCTCAGCTTGACGAGATGAAGATGAGAGGTTCAGTAGCTTCAATTTCGCACAGGTAATGGCATTATTCACTCGTGTTAAAGGATGATCAGTGAGGTCCCAGCTTGACGTTTTGCAGAGAGGACTGCTCGCTAGCGGTCCACGTGATTGGCCCGACTCGGTTGGTTGTTGATTGCTCTTGCCCCTATTGGCTCATCAAATACACTGGCATTGTTCTGGACCGATTTTCGCTACTACCCATGTCAACAAAGGCAACCACGAGCTGCAAGGCTGGGACAGTGCTTTCAGCTACGATGCAAGGTCACGCAGCCTCCCCGCCGCTTTTATGACCATGTCCAAATCGACTTCTGGTGCAGATTGTTTGCTTGCAGTTTTGCGAACTCGGTTTGGAGACAAAAATCGTCTCGTACATCCCAGCGACCTCACTACCAGCCATGGCGCAGACTAGAGACCATGACATGATACTCGTGATGGGGCTCTCCGGAGCAGGCAAGAGCTATTTCATCAATCGGCTGACAGGGATGGCAGTCGACGTTGTTGAAGAAGGGAAGAAGCTCAAATCATGCAAGTCGTCGTGGAGGAATCCGACTGTGAGTTGGTCACTGACTAGGTGATAGGTACCTCACAGTGCAAAGCAGTAGCGGCAAGTGTTGGAAATACCGAGCTCGTGATCGTTGACTGCCCCGGATTCGATGATACGGTCAGAAGCGACACCGAGATCCTCAGAGAGATTACAGAGATGTTATCGGCTCTGTACATCGTGAGTCTCAAGCTCAAGGGTGTCATCTACCTCCATCGCATCACCGACAACAGAATGCAAGGCTCGGCAATGAAGAATCTCCAGCTCTTCATGAAGCTCGTGGGCGAAAGTGCACTCTCAAACGTCGTCTTTGTAACAACGATGTGGGGCAAGGTGCAAAAGAATGACGAAAGCGAAGCCAACGACCACGACAGTGAACTCCGAGAAGAATATTGGGCAGACTTCCTGCGCTTGGGAGCTTCTGCAACGCGATTTGATGGCAGTCAGGCGTCCGCCGAAGGCATCCTATCGCAGCTGCTCGGGAAGAAGGACGTTGTGTTGAAGGTACAGCATGAACTTGTCGACGAAAGAATGTCACTCAACCAGACCACAGCAGGTGCCTTTCTTGAGCCCGTAGTCCACCGACAGGAAGCCGAGTTCGAAGCCCGAGTTCAGGTGCTGAAGGAACAGCTGAAGGTTGAGAAAGACAGCAGTAAGCGCTTGGACGTGACAAGATCCAAGAGGAAGGCAGAAGCTGGGAAAGCGCAGCGCAAGAAAGACTTGGAGACGCTGCAGTCGAAACAGGCGGAGGAGATGGAGGTCAAGTTGAGCAAGCTCAGAGCTGGGAGTCTGGATGTTTGGAAGAATGCCTTGCAAGCCCTCGCTGCTGTTGTGAGTATCAGTGTTGGGATCGCCGGGTTTGCGATAGGAATGGCCGGAGGGTTCTAGTTGTTGCCTTGCGGTGTAGATACCGAGGGAGCTCAAAACGTTCCAGATTTGTCACAGCGCAGGAAGCCAGTCTAGTCTAGTCAACTCAACTAGAGTGGCTCTTTTTTTTGCACAGTCACATTCGTCACACTCGCATGTATTCCCGTGGTCCCGCTCACCGAGGCCTAGCCTAGTCTGCTCGGTAAACCCCGCATTAGACGAGGCATTACACAGTAGACGAGCGGTGGTCTAGACCCACGAGGAGCCCGCCAGGTCACCCACATGGACCAGACCCTACAAGGATCCCAGCTTCAAAATAGAGAGTGAACTAGACAGCATCAAATAGGATTGGCGCCGATTAAGGGTCTCGTGTATGCGCCTGCAAGGCTGGGTGTTGGGCTCGAGTAGTGAGGTAGTCCAACGCTTGTTCAGCCTTGTGAAGTTAAGCCGAGAGCCCCAGCTGTCACCTTTCTCAATTGCACTGAGGTCCTCCAAATCCTAAATGTCATATTCACTGATGGCACACACAGATACCCTTCGATCTCAATATCGAAGTAATACCATGCCAGAACCGAAGCAGAACAGCGTCAATCTCGACAAAGCTCTGCCTGAAGGGAAGTATTCTCCACCTTGGAATTTACAAGGGCGTGCTCCTGAGAGAGATGCTTCCGACTTGCAACGACGACTGGCTGAAGAGTGTGATGCTAAGGCAGAGCTCCAAGGGCAATTGCACGCAGCTTGGAATGCTCTCGGCGCCCTCCACCAAACCGATACATATCGAAAAGATGACGCTCAAATCTCAAATTTGGCCAAGGAGTTGAGGTCCGCCATAAAGGTATGGAGCGTGAAAGCAGCACTGCCAGAAAAGAAGAAGCGCGTTGGCCGGCAAAACTGGCCTTTCCAGTCAGTCACTCAGTTCGACGAGAGGTATAAGAATCCAGCCGACTTTCCACGCCTTGTGCAAGGTTTTCTGTGGGCAAGTCTTCTGGAACAGGTCTTTCAGCAGTTTGTTTGGGCCGGCTCCCTGAAATGCCCGGGTAGAAATGGCGACAAGCCATGCAGATACCGAGAGACCCTCAGCATAATGACAAAGCTGCTTTCGCGTGAGTTCGAACCCGTTCCTTTCAAGTGAACCTTTTCTGATTATGCCTCGCAAAGCCAGCACGGAAGGCGCTACACAGGAAGATGGAATAGCTGAGCAAGAAGCATACCACAATTGGCGAGCACAGACCTCGAGAATGATTGCAAGAAGAGCCCACCGAAAGTGCATAAACAAGGCAATTGAATTGATCACCAAAGAAATAGCAAAAGACTTGAAAGGGCTTGTAGAGGATAGAGACGTATTTAACGACAGGGATGGGAGCAACACAACTTTAGCATCAATCGTTGCGTCTGCAGTCGATCTCGATCGTGTGTTGGCTCAGCAAAAAGCAAACTTCGAATTTCACCGGTGCTACGAAGGCGGCCTTGGGAAACTCGACCCGCATTGGATGGACCCAGCATTCGATGAGGCCACGCAGACCTATTTCGCCAGCCGTCAAGTGATGCCGCAAGTACAGCTTTTCAAGGCGCCCGCTCTTGACAAGTTTGGTACCAGCGAGGGCAGAGGCTTCAACCAAATTCCTGTTCTCATACTTCCAGCCGAGGTGGACTGCGACATACATGCTGGTCTATATGCTCAGCAAGGGCAACCAATGTCGAGTGGATGATAGTTGCCTACTCTTGCTGAGATATCGAGGCACCGCCCAGTCATACTCACATTTCCCTGTTATGGCACCTTTGTTGAAATTCATGCACGGGGATATCTACTGCTTAAGTTGAGCAAGAATCGTCTCCCAAGAACCCAGAAGACTCACGAATGGCGCTGAGGGACTCTTTCTGTGCTGCGAGCCCCGCGAAGAGACGAGACAGAGCGGGCCTAGAGATGGGTCTGACACTTGAAGCTGTGACTAAAAATGTCGAGACTTATCCGAGTATTGGTGCTACACATGCTTCTGTGATTTCTGAATATGATGATATACTGGAGACTGTTTAGACCTGTGTAGCGTTCCTGATCATATTATATCCCACCCATGCGGCGTCATCTTGGCAGCATACCTACCTCCCGCGCCCGCAGTTCACCTCCCGCCACCGCTTTACCACGCGAAGTCGAGCAAGCAATACCTTTATCTCGCGCGCATCGCTCACCTTGATTCACCCTGCCCCCGGTCGCAGCATCTACCTATCTACGTGGCAAGGTATAGTGTTGCTCAGGCAGGGTACCTGGGCGCAAATGAGTACCCCCATAATGCTGCTTGGCTCGTGTTCTCATACGTCGCTTGTCATCTCACTAGGCGGGCGATACATACTCGCATTTCAACTTGCACATGGATACCGGTCAAGTAGAGTGCCCTGCCCCATACCACCGCCGTCGTGGGCCTTGCGCTGTCTAGGCGGTCGCTCAGCGTACTCAATCCTGGCCCCCCCAGCAATAGTGTCATCCACGGACAGGCGCCATGTGGCGACATCCTATCCCCATTGTGAACACGTCAACTTCAAGTATTCTCGCACCTCAGAGCCCCTCGTTCTCTTTTTCTAACTGCTTCAAGGAAAATAATCCTTTTTGGCGCATACTACACGGCGACATTGAAGGCTCTCTCATATATCAAAGACTGGGTGGATAATATGGCAACCGGGAGTCAAGCGTTTGCAGAGACACAGCAGGTGGAAAAAGATAAGTCTTGGGCAAACTACCGAAATACCGGAAGTGCGCCTCAATCGCCGCTCTACCAAGATCTAGGACCCTCCGAGATCAGATTAATCAGAATCAAATCTCTTCTGCCAGGCGCAATCATCGAATTGGAGATGGTACATGCTTCTCTCGACCATGACCGGTGTACTCGACAGGACGTGCGCCACTCGGACCTCGAGAACGGACCACGATATCTTGCACTCTCGTACGTATGGGGGGATGAAACGGATACAATGACAGTTTCCATCAACAGTCACGAGGTCCAGATCACGCGAAACCTGTGCGAGGCACTCGTCAGATACTTGCTGGTGGAGACGTGCATGGACGGCTCAAGAATTTATACTGGGGAAGAGAGTGAAGCTATTTTTCTTCAGCGACGACTCATTGACTGTCCATGATCTGAGGGATTGGATCGAATACATGGAAAGCTACGACATCATGCAGGCCTCACATGGTACATATCAGCTCAATGATTGTGCTTCGATGAACATTTTCCGCGACAGAAGACTGGAAGATACTCCACCATTCGTACCTCCACGATTACTTGCTGCCTCCCACGACTATCTGCTGCCTCGACACAATAAGGAAAAGCACCCGCTTGTCCTGAGCACTTTGCTATAAACAGCACGGCGGTTAGGAGCATCCAAAATAGGCCAGATTTTGCAGGTGCTGAGAAGCTACTTTTACAGCACAACGCTCATTTCTCGGACAATAGCTGCCGTTTTGGGCACCCTTTAACGCTGGTTTTGACCGCGCAGAGCACGCACAAGGAATTCCCGAACGCCGACCCATCTTGCAGTAGGGAAGTGGTAGGAGGCCTCGACTCGACGGGGCCGGTATTGTGGTGTGCAATGTGCTCAATGCGTTGCAGCTTGACATGGCCATTGATTAAGGCATCTTACATATGAGGGCTTCGTGCCGGATATGTAGATTTAGACGAGGTAAGATAGCGACAAATACGTGGACCGTCACTTGGACCAGCAGGGAGAGTGGTCGAGGCCGCAGTGGAGCCACGACTACCCTCCGCTGCCTGGCCACGGCGGCTACTTGCCCATGCGGGACGTTCTAGAAGCTGTGCTTGGCACGGGCTTCAGAGGATGGCTGTCGATCGAGGTGTTCGATTCGAATGAAAGGAGGGTGGCTCGGACACGGGCGCGTTCACGAAGGTGGTGATGGATTCCTTTAGCGACTTCTAGTGTCCTCCTGCGCAGCCTAGGACCATAATGCAGTCTAATGGCGTGCATTATCTTCCTTTTAAAGGGTGGGGATCTTACTACCTTACCTCGATAGTCTCAAACCAGGACTCTTGTCCTGAAGCTCATCTTCTTCGACCTCAATTCCCCGTTCATAACGCCATGGACATAGCATTCACCCACCAAGCGGTACTCGTCCGTTCCCTGAACCGGCCTGAGAACAAATGGCACTCGCGCCCCGTAGACGGCCAAGATCTCATCTCCGACCTCCGCCTCTTCCGGCACAAGTGCCATGTAACCGGTGATCATGACGCAAAACTTCCACCCTTCCAAGTCGTCCGACAGACAGTCAACGGCGTCCTTGGCGCTCTCAAAATGCTGCGTTACTACTTCTCTCATGTCGTCCCGGACGAGAGCCATGAAGATCGCCTTCGCCGAGGCCATCGACCCGTGCAGCCGGGCGGGAATGGCGTCGTTTTGCTTTCCCTTGCGGAGCGTCTCCCATATGACCTCCAGTGCAGGCTCGTCGCTGTCTGGATATTTCGTGAAGGGCTCCCCTTCTGGAGACCGCATCGCGGCCCAGAGTCCCTGGACGTGTCGCCACTGGAACAATGCCGACAACCACGCTGCATCCTGCTTTGCCACATCGGTGGTCGCGGCTATGAGGTTGTGGCCGTCACAGGCACACGGGACCAGAGCGCAAGCAATGCTGAGCTTTCTGCCTCCGTTGCTAGCAAACGCCTCATGAGGTTTCTCCACGACAGCAGTTTGAAAGACGGTGCTATTGAGGCCACTCCTGGCGCGTTTCGGACCGGACACGTCCGGCATCCACGACGGCAAGTTGGAGTCTTTTCCCACGCAGCCACTCGCCTGCGACAGGAGTGTCGCACCCTCGTTGCTGTTGTCGAAGAAGAAGCGGACGATTCGAAGAGCCTGGTCGGTATCGTCCGTGCCGAAGCTGTCGTCATCCCCACTCCGGATGGCCGGATCCTGCCCCTTGTTCGAGACATCTGCCATGATGGCCAGCTTCTCAAGCAAGGAGTCTACCTCTGCGAGCCGGCAGCGTTGCAGCAGCTCTGTGAAGTCATACTGCTTTCAAGAGACTTTATATTGAATCCTCTGGCCGGCAAAGAAAGAGAAGCAGCGAGCGCTACGTATCAGCTCGTCGCTGTTAATGCCGTGTCCAAAGAGTGGAAGCGCCATGGAGCTCACGTTGACGACGGCCGCCACAAACATGTCCGCGCCCAAGGGCCAGTTCTCGCCTACGAGCTGCAAGTTCTTCGCCTAGATGCACGCCGGTAGTGCCTGGATCGATCGGAACCACCGCCGGCAGAGAAACCGGTCGAGCGCCACCCACGAGCTGTCGGTAATGGGAGGAAGCCCGACGCGCTCAAGATCTTCCAGCCCGGTGGGCCATGCGGAGCTGTCGGCGCGAGCGAGCTTGTTGAAGAGGTCGAGCGCATTGCCCGTATCGTCATCTTCCGCACCGAGAAAAACGACGACTTGCTTGGCGTTGGCGTATATCATCTTCATGTCACGAATGCGGTTCATCATCAGTCGTTCCTCCTTGTTCTCCGGGTCTGTCGATATGTCCACGCTCCACAGCATGATGAACGAGTCCGACATCCTGCGAAGCGCGGAGGTGGCGTTATGCAGCGGCGGCGTGATGGCGATGGATTCCTCGGGGGTTTCGATTGTCTTGGTGGCAGGGCTGGAGTCTGGAACCGGACAAAGAACAATATATTCCGACTCGGGCACTGCGTCCATCTCCCAGAAAGTGCCGTCAATGGCGCTTCGGCGGCATTGTGAGACCCCTTGTAGAGGGTTTTGAGCATGAGCAAGCGTAGGCTTGGAAATGAGCCTGGAGACTCATAGTCGTATTTCTCGTCGCTCGGGATGTAATGGAAGTGATAACCTGGTTCAATGGTGGTCGACATCGTGCCAGGGGATGTCGCAGTCTTTGTCAACGACGAGTGACCGATGGCGGTGAAGTAGTCAAGCTTGGTGCCTGAACGGCCTGCGCTGGCGGAGTGCGGGAAAGCTGCACCCAGTTGAACAAGCAACTGGACCCGTATATAACCATCTGACACCCCCCCCAAGCTTTAGTAACGCACTGAGATGCTGAAGATGAAACCTTGTGATGAATTATTCGTAATGGTCGAACTGGGTAGGTCTCTACCGTGGCCCCGTGCGGTAAGGGTACCTATAGCTTGTGGAACGGGATGGGACGTAAACGATGTAGAACTTTGGAAAGCGGAGTCCCCCAACCCGACCTCAATACCCCGCCCAACAATGGTTATCACCTCTTCTGGCCATATGCCTTCAGCTTCGAGGGCACAGCATCGAAGCCAAATCTGCGAGTCGACGTGGCAACCGACCACGGCTGTGCTGCAAAATCACTGGACCCTCCTCGCCGGCCAAATTCTGCCTCACGGGGCTGGACGCATAACGGTCCGTTATATCTCGACAGCGTCGACTCGATCTATTGATGGGTCTCGTTGTTGGTGACGGAGACTCCATCACGACTGCCCAGCTTGCCGACCAGATCCAGAGCGGCTTCGTCCCTGCCTCGCGCCAATCCATGACTAAGTCAGTCGGGTGCGTTATCCTAACAAATAACAATGTGCTAACTATTTCAATTTGTCAGACGAAATAGGTATAGTGCAGCCTTCTGGCCGCGGTGTGGCAGTGCAGGGCGATACCGACCAGGGAAGCTCGTACCATTCACCCAGTACCAACACTGCTGAATGATGAGATACGGCTCGGCGATACTGATAGGAAGGTTAGTATGGTTCAGCTAGAACGATAATAGCTAAAAACGCGCCACCAACTCACCTGAAGGCAACGCCAGGCAGAGATGACCGAACATCTAGGAGATATAAGGAAGCTGGTATTCTTGCCATCTAGATAGGAGCAGTCAAATCAGTACATTCATTTCAAACCCAACCTCCAACTCACCCCGGAAAAGTCTGACACAATTTAACAGCATAAATTACGATTTGGCACATCACGGAAATGGACGCTCTCAGTACAACTGCCAGCATTATTTCCATTCTCCAGCTTTCCTTTGACGTCGTCAAGTACATTATCGGAGCAACTGGCGCTACGAAAGAACGGCGGCACCTTCGCGAAGAGATTCTCGCTTGTGAATACGTCCTCCTCCAGCTCCAAGACCATGCCGACAATACCGACGGAGGAACGAAGTGGTGGAAGAAGATCAAGGTTCTCGAGGACTCAAACACACCTCTATATCGGTTAGGCGTTACTTTGGAGGCCATAAAGGCAAAGCTGGAGCCTAAGAGGGGCTTAGATAAGGCACTGTCGGCTTTGAGGTGGCCATTCGACGAGAAGGAGGTGGAAAGGCTCATTTCCGCAATGCAACGTGAAAAGTCGCTATTCCAGTTGGCATTAACCAGCGATTGCCGGTATGCGTCGGTCTTCTAAGTGCGCAAGAGCCGCGAAAGACTGACAGAAAGCAGGGAGTTGATCCGAGAAGTCAAGAAAAGCTCGAGCGAGAATGGAAAGCTCCTTACGGATCTAATCTCGACGATTAAAGACAAATCGACCGAAGATGAGGTGCAGTTTGCGAAACTCCACTCGGTGCTGGTGGCGCTTCAGGAATCACAAGGTTGCGTCAAGTCTGGCGTAGGGGAGTTGCGAATTAACTTGGAGCACCAAACCGTTCTCGATTGGATCACCCCAATCGATTACGGTCCTCAGCAGAGCGACCTCATCGGCCGGCGGCAAGCGGGAACAGGCCAATGGCTCCTAGACTCGGCAGAGTTCAGGGCATGGGTGGGGTGCAGCAAGCAGACACTGTTCTGTCCGGGCATCCCTGGGGCCGGGAAAACAATTCTTACATCGATTGTGATCGACGAGCTTAACATGCGATTTCGGAGGAATAGGAACGTGGGCATTGCATACATCTACTGCAACTTCCGGCGGCAAGACAAGCAGAAGGCCGAAGACCTCCTTGCAAGTTTGCTAAAGCAACTGACTCAAAGTCTATCTTCTCTGCCAGACAGCGTGAAATCTCTCCACGACGGGCACAAAGAAAAGCGAACGAGACCGTCATTTGATGAAATTTCGAGTGCTCTCCAGTCTGTGGCGGCTATGTATTCGAGAGTCTTCATTATCGTCGATGCACTTGACGAATGTCAAGTGACTAGTGCCTGCCGAGCACGATTGCTCTCAGAAATCTTTAACCTCCAGACCAAGTGCGGATCAAACATCTTTGCAACCTCGAGATTCATCCCGGAAATCACCGAGAAATTTGAAGGCAGTATATCATTGGAGATACGCGCCAGTGAACACGACGTGCGGGGATACGTGGACGGCCGTATATCACACCTGCCACCCTTTGTCGGACGCAGTCCAGATCTGCAAGAGGAAATCAAGACCGAGATTGTCCAATCAGTGAAGGGAATGTGCGTTCTGTGCCATCCCATACGTAGGACGAAATATAGCGCTAATATGCTCTTAGGTTTCTTCTTGCACAGCTTCATCTGGATTCGCTCATTGGGAAGAGATCGCCTAAGGCTCTCCGAAGTGCTCTGAAGAGGTTGCCGACTGGATGTGAGGCATATGATCACGCTTACAAGGACGCCATGGAGCGAATCGAAGGACAGGTCGCAGACCAAGAAGAGCTCGCTAAGCAGGTTCTATCATGGATCACCTGCGCTAAGAGACCGCTAACTACGTTAGAGCTACGACATGCTCTTGCAGTGGAAAGAGGTAAGTCTGAACTTGATAAGGAAAACCTCCCGGAAATCGAAGACATGGTTTCCGTCTGCGCTGGCTTGGTGATTGTTGAGAAAGAGAGCGATATCATCCGCTTGATCCATTACACCGCGCAAAAGTATTTTGAGCGGACGCAGATATTATGGTTTCCTGACGCGCAGAAAGATATCGCAGCAATTTGCGTTACCTATTTATCATTTGATGGTTTCAATTCCGGCTTCTGTCTAACGGATGGAGACTTTGAGGCGCGGCTACGACTGAATCCATTTTATGACTATGCCGCACGAAATTGGGGACACCATATTCGTGCAGCTTCGGCGGAGATGGTACCATTAATTCTACACTTCCTTAGGAACGAAGCGAAGGCGTCCGGCTCTATCCAGGCAATGATGACTTCTAGACGCTATGTGGGCGACTCTCGCTACAGTCAAAGAGTCCCAAGGCAAATGGCAGGACTACATCTTGCGGCATACTTCGGACTGAGGGAGACGATAATAGCTTTGATCAGAGATGGACACGATTCAAATTTCAAGGATACCTATGGTCGAACGCCGCTATTATGGGCAGCAGAGAACGGACATGAGGCAGTAGTGAAACTGCTGCTCGAGAAGGAAGACGTAGACCCAGGCTCTAGTTACGATAATACCCCACTATTGCTGGCCGCAAAGAACGGGCATACGGCAGTTGTGAAACTACTGCTCGAGAAGGAAGGAGTGAAGGTAGACTCTGGTTACGGCCGGTCGCCGCTGTCATGGGCAGCTGCGAACGGGCACGAGAAGGTGGTGAAGCTGCTACTCGCGAAGGAAGGGTTCGACCCGGATTCCAAAGATGGTCATGGTCGGACGCCGATGTCGTACGCAACTATGAACGGGCACGAAGGGGTGGTGAAGCTGCTATTGGAGAAGCGGACGGACGCATCCACGAAGAATAAGTTGGGATGGACTCCATTGCACCGGGCGGCCCTTAGCGGGGATGAGAGAATGGTGCAGAAGCTGCTGAAGGAGGCGGTGGACATCGACGTCAGGGATGGGTCAGAACGGACAGCGCTACATTGGGCAGCGGAGAACGGGCACGAGGTGGTGGTGCGGCTGCTCCTGGAGAAGGATGCCGACCCCGCAGCGAAGGACAGGTCTAAAGAGACTGTACTGCACCGGGCAGCAGAGAACGGGCATGAGGCGGTGGTGCGGCTGGTGTTGGAGAAAGGGGCTGACGTGTCCCCGAAGAACGAGCTTGGAAGGACACCCTTACACTGGGCGGGCCGGAGCGGGCACGAGATGGTGGTGCGGCTGCTGGTGGACAAGGGTGCAGACGTCAATGTAAAAGGCGGAAGGGGAGGCACTGCACTGCACTGGGCGTCTGAAAACGGGCACGAGGCAGTGGTGCGGCTGCTGTTGGAGATGGGGGCCGACGTCACCGCGAAGAATGATTATGGAAAGACAGCCCTGCACTGGGCGGCAAAGAACGGACATGAAGCGCTGGTAGGACTGCTCCTGGAGAAGGGGGCTGACCCGACGGCGAAAGACATATTTGAAGAAAATGCTCTGCACCAAGCGGCAAAGAAAAGGCACGAGGCCGTAGTGCAGCTACTGCTGCGGAAGGAAGCCGACATTGACACCAAGGGTGGTTCTGTCAGCTCTTGACAGCAGCGCTTACGCTTGAGGTCAGTCATTGATGCCAACTCGACTTAACCGTATACTATCAGTTCGGACAAGTACCCCATGATGATGTATCAGTTGCGAAGCGACAAAAGGTCCAGCTCCAGTGCTGTACCCTTGTCCAGCAAAATCTATCTCTCGGACTTGAAAGAGAAGTACAAAAAATGGAATTGGTATGGTGCAACGGAAAGGCCGCGTTCTCGAAACTCCTTCCCTGCTCTGAAGGATGCTAAAGTTCCAGTCGGTGTGTTCATGAGGGACTTATGGCTCGCCCTGAGGGCGAACGGGTTGGAAAAGCTTGCAATCAAGATCGAACAGAGCCTCGAGGACATATGGCTGAACGACGAAGAGCCCCAAGATTCCATGGCTATGAAGATTGAGTTCGGTGCACCATTGGATCCCATCAAATCAGTCCCGCCATCATTCTCGGCAGACATCATTCCGGGACTCTACGAGTTCTATGTGCACCTTACCGTATGGACGCTATTCTGGCAAGTGGTCACCCACGGTGAGCTTTGGGCTGCTCACATCTCTGGTACGGCCGAAGAGCTTGGGGTGTTCACTTCCTATGGTGCGACAAAAGCTAGTTTATCAGATGACGGTAAAATCTGGATAGCCAGTAAAGCAGTCAGAATTCGCGAGAGTCTACTCCAGCTACCTCAACTCATATGGACCATTTAGCGAAGAGGAAAAAGGCTTGATTCACCTTTATTCTCTACGGTGGCGCTGAGCCGTTTTTAGCCATGTCCCGTGGCCTTGCGGTCAGCATTGATCCAATTATGAGCATAACAGTCGAATGAGTCTTGTTCACTGTTTACCGGTATGTCTCCGCCGACTGGGTGACTGACTGCCGTCAAGCATGACTTTAGTCCTACACGAGGGCAGCGAGCAGGAAATATCGTTCATTCCACATTACTGTTGGCGTTGCAAGGCAACTTTACAGAGGTACCAGTTTCGGCCCCCTCATCGCTGTAGAATCACGAAACATCCTTGCATACATGTGACCACCTGGGTGATCTCAATCATAACTGAGTGGAGACAGATATACATCTTTGGTATATGAGTCTGAGACATACTGTAAGTTACCCGAAATGCGTTGCTCTCATAGTTAATCACAACATAGGTAGGCCGTTAATATCGCAATTGTAAGTTGGTATATTTCATCTTAGGGAGGTCTTCGAGGACGCTCAGCGAACTGAGAGCTGAAGTATAGGCCGTATTGAGACTGGCGTCGTGGATTTCCCGCCGCTTCGGAGGAGCGAATATTCAGATAGAGCTCATACACATGGCTCTACTGCGGCAATAGCCCCTGTTGCAACGTGTTGAAGAACGTGACAATGTTCTTGGCAAAAACTAGCTCGATCTCGGTGTTGTCAGGTCTCGGGTTGGGCGTGTTAGGGCCCGTCGTGCCCACAAAGGAGGCCCCGGGATACTGCGTCTTCAGGAAGGCGACCAGGGTCTCCGGATCGCCAATCGGGAAAGTGTCCAGCACGGCCAGCGACTTGTAGACCTGTACGTCGGCGAAGGTCTCTGCCGTCACGTTCAGGTTGGGCCACTGCATGACCCCCTGCACCAGCACGTAGCCTTGTACCTGCCGCTTCCCCGTCGTCTGGTCATGCATGGTCTGCGCGATGGTGAAGCCGGTGTACCCCCCCGACTGCACGAACGGGCCTGAGCCTTTTAGGGACTCGCTAGCCATCATGTTGGAGCTGATCCCTGAGACTAGATAGTACCGCCACTGGTCGCCAGGACTGCCGTAGAGGTCATCGTCGCCCGCGAGACTGAAGACGGTCTGATCGTAGGTGGAAGGTGGCTCGATGTAGTAGGTGATGGTGCCGTCCACAGTTGGCACATAGTCCGCCTGTAGGGTGTGGTAGACTTTGCCATCGTAGTACTGGATCGGGTTGCCGTTCACGTCCTGATACACAACCGGGCCCGGGTTGGCTGGAACGTTGATGGTAAGCCCGTTGGGGTCCAGATAGACGGAGTAGACGATAGAGCCGCCCGGTTCGACCACGTCGTTGACCTTGGTGGAGCCGAGCGGGACGATGGATGACATTACCACCGTGTTCTGGCGGGTGACTGAGAGCGTCAGCGCCGCCAACAGCTTTGAATTGTTGCTGTCACCCCAGTTGACCAACGATGCTGCATTCTTGGCGAAATCGAAGGGGATGACATTATTGGCAAGCACAGGTAGCCCTTGGCCGCTCCCGGTCGTCGGCACCGTGCCGATCTGCAAACCTGACGCGGTGGGGGCGACCAGTACGATATTTGCCTCCACATCATTGAGGGGATTGAGCGGCGAGCTGCTACCGCTCCCTGGCGGCTGGAACAGAAAATCGGTCGCGAAGTTGAGCACAGGCACAGCGAAGACCGGCGTGATCTGGGGCACGACGGTTGAAGCATTGGAGATGGGCGGCAGGAACCGCTCAGAATCGGTGACGCGATAGAACATGCGCCAGGGTACCGAGAGGTTGGCTTTTCTCGCCTGGAGCATGGCCACCGCATCAGGATCGGTGCTGTTTTGGAGCCAATTGCTGTCCACCACGGTGTCCCATAGATCGTCCGCATTCTGCTGCTTGGGCTGCAGGTAAAAGGCGTAGGAGCGGAACTGCTTGGTCTTGCCCGGACGGTCATAAGGCTCTAGATTGCCGGTCAGTCCATTGGCATTGCCCGTCGCGTAGGAAGGTGGGGGTTGCTGGTAGCTGAAGGTGGAGTCGATGTTGTCCGAGGTCGGCAGACCCGCGCCTGATGTGACGGATGGCACGATGTTGTAGACGAGCCCATCAGACCCGACCACGAGATTCAGCCCGCTCTGGTTGGCGGGATTGAAGGTGGAGTTGTAATTCATCACGAAATGTGCGTCGTTGTTCGCGGCATAGCGCATCTGGGTATCGTTCTCAATGCCGTCGAAAGAGGCGGCAATGTCGAACTGGACATTTCCCGAGTACGTGACTGAATACTTCTTCGTGTGCTGCTTCGTCCAGTCATCTCCAAGATCCACGGTAAGGATCTGCGACCCGCCAGCGCTAAGCTTGAGGTTGAAATCTGACTTCACGTCCCAGGTTTGCGTGTTCGTAGTCACGTTCACTTCTTCATAATTGGTGGTATATGTGTGCTTCACCTCCTGCGTTCCACCGCGTGCGGTCCAGACGTATTCGTTGTAAAAGTCTAGGCCCGGGGTGAGCGTACTATCCGGCAAGCTGCTGCCCTTGCCATAGGCCGTGGCATAAAGTGACATGGCGTTGAACGCTTGCTGGTCGATTTGTTTTTTGAGCTGATAGGCTTCTACCAGCCGCATGTAGCTGGCGTCATGACCAACCTCTCCCTGCGCGAAATTGCTGTCGTACACAGGCGAGAGCTGACCAGTCGAAGTCAGCCAAGTTTTCGAACCCGACGCCAAACTGGCTGGATTGTACTGATAGCCGATCATGCCATCGAGGACGCCAGGCCGCACGTACTTGCTGCTCATCCGGAAGGAGAGGATGTTGAGATCGCGCGGAATTTGGGTGTTTGGCACGCGGATGAAGCCGAAGGTGGTGTTGGTCTGAAGCAATATCTGCTGGTAGACGTCGAGCGTCTGTGAGGTGACAAAGGCCTGGCCGTATGGCGAAGGCACAAACATTCGCTGCCCCCAACGTTCCTCAGTCACCGCGGTCTTGGGCAGAGCGCCGGCCGGGTTGGATGTGGTGAAGCCGCCCAAATTGGGGTTGGGCAGTATCGGGGTTTTCGACGCCGGTGTGCCCACCGTGTTGCTTGCGACGGTCAGTGAGTTCAAACTAGCCATGAAAGTGTCCCCGGTATACGGTGCCATCGCCCCTTCTAGCCGCACCGTGTATTTGTGTCCTTCGTCTAGCTTTTCGCTGGCAGTTTGCTGCCCAGTGGAGCCGGTTGTGTTGCCATAACTGACAGTGACGCCCCCCGTTACACCGACGGTGATCGTCAGCTTTTCAGCGTGTATCCCAGCGCCGACTGGCGCGAGCACTGGGGCGATTCCCATTTTGAAGGACATGGCCCCCCCGCCGCCCTGCGGCGCCTGAGAATTTGAGGTCAAAGTGGTTTGTCCGCTGTCGGTCTGGGTCAGCGTGTCACTGACTCCATTTTGGGTAACCGTGACCATCGTTGCGCCACCGCCTGTGTCAGATCCCGATACTGCATCGACATGACTGATGCTGACGTCGGTCGGCTGGGGTTGCTGCTTGCTGGCCTTGTCATAGTTGCCGGTAGCACCACCGCTCCCCTTGTTCGCTTGAGAAGAGTCGTCGCTGTACTGGTACTTGTACGACAAGGAGATTGGCGCGGTGAAGGTGACGTTGGTGGCACCTGCGTAGGACGGCTTGTTGGTCAGGTTGGCCATCGGCGCTGGTGGGGCACCTTCGATGTAGCCGACAACCTGAGCGTCGCCTTGTTCCTGCGACACCCACACCAGCGCCAGGTCACCGACCTTCTTGCCAGCATAGACTGTCAGCACATTGTTCCGGATGAAGACATAACATTCATTGAGCACCCCAGCGAGCGTGCCTGTAACCGAGTTCACCGTTTCCGAATACGTGGTTAGACTTGGCGGCGTGTCGCAAGCCGTCAAAGCAACTCCTGGAGGCGTGTAGAGGTTGGGTGAGACGAGAGGGCCACACCTGCCGATCGCCGGGCAGCCCTGCAGATCGAGCGATGCGGAGCCAAGGTCGATGATAAAGGCCGCCATGTTCGTCACATCTATATCGTCGATATACTTAGCCATGGGCAGGACCGGCACGCCAACGCCGACCGAATCAACCGAGAAGGACCCGGGCATGTAGAGGGTTAGGAACGGCTCGTTGCTCGGGATCAACTGCCCAAACATGTCGCTGAGCACTTGATATGCCTGACGGGCCATGCTCCAGAAGCTGATTTCTTGAATCCGATAGTTGTTGCTGGCGCTGAAGCTGAGAGAGTTGCTTCCAGACGGGGTTGTCGTAGTTACGGACGCCACGGTCATCGTGGCTGGGGTGCCATTGACATACAGCGTGATACCTTCAAGCTCACGTCCTTGCAAAGGCGCGAGCATTGCCTGCGCGGCGTTGCTCGATATGGCGTAGGAGCCGCCGTTTACCTGGTTGGCCACCTGGCCATTGGGATTATATGCTGCTTTCCATAAGCCAACCAAAGCGGCGCCTGCCAGGTCAGCGTAGCTCGCCTGCTCGATGTCCACATATCCTTTCGTGCCCCCCGTGCCAGTTCGGATGCCCTGGCTGCGAAAAGCGCTAGCGAACAGATAGACGTCTCGAATATTGCCAGGCAGGCCGGGTGCGCCAAAAGGGATCGCGTCGCCAGAGTCGTCGTAAGCGCCGCCGATGACAAGATTCGCCGCGCCCGTCGAATTGACCATCAACCCGGCGTCGGTGGCCTGGATCAATTGACTGGCCTTTGGGTTCCAGGTGCCCCAAGTGCCGTTCGGCAGCATCTGCCGGATAGCGATAGAGATGATGTAGCCCGTGCTGCTCGGGGTTGACGTGTTCAGAGTGGCCGCAAACTGCTCGAATGCGGTCCCGCCGTCGGTGGTGGAGCCAATATCGATCGTTCCACTTTTGTCTTGGACCGAAGTTGGCCCCTGAGGAACTGCTGTCATTTGGCTGGGATCGAATGGTGGGGAGTACGGATCGGTGCTTGCGTCCGCTGAGCCCAAGGAAGTCTGGGTGTGTTTGGTGATCAGCACCTGGAAAAACTGGCGCTCCTCCAGTGCGGCGCCGGTGAAGCTGCCGGCCGTAGTGCCATCGCCATTCATCACCTCCATTTTCACCTCGTTAAGCGCCGTGAGGGTGACACGGAATGAGGTCTGCATTTGTGGAGCGAGAACGTCTGACCCTGTTCCCTTATATAGCAACCCTTGTTGGGTTCCGGTGCTGCTGGTGGCAATGGTCATGGCAATGGTGAAGTCGCGGTCGAAGTTGAAGGCACTGCCATCAGCGACCACGAACGGAGAACCTGTGCATACCATCACATAAGGTTGGGTATAGGTGAGGGCAAGATGCCGCCAGCCAGAGGTGAAGGCCGAGGGTGTTGTTTGCGCCTCCATCACCGTCCCGTTCAAGGTCACCTTGATCAGCGAAGCGTTCACGTAGGTAATATCCGCGTAGGAAATTAGCGAGTTGTTGCCGACATAGTTGAATATGGACTCCATCCTCACCGGCGTCACCGGAATCGAATGCCAAAACTCGAGGCTAAAATCGCCCTGCGGGGTGATCAGATTGGCAATCGAATTGTCACCAGACGTGATCGGCGTCTTCCACGCCGCCGAGAAGCTTTCGATCGGGGTCGCCGTCTCCTCCACAGCGGTGGTGAAGGCGTTGTAACCGCCCGTCTCAAAAGTCAGCGGCGCGTACGGTGGCAGGAAGGTGAAGCCAGCGCTCTGGGTGAAGCTGGGCAGAAGTTTCGGTACGTCGGCGACGATCTGATTGGCGGTGGCGCCAACAGTGTAGATGATGTCGAACAGCGTTGGGTTACCCAAGCGGTCAGTCGCGGGGAACTGGAAGGTCCCCTGGGCACTCTGGACTACGCTGACCGGCTGTGCAGCGAGGCCGTAGACAAGACCGAACTGGCTTTCCAACGTCGACGGCGACGTGGCCGACCACATCGAGCCAGGATTGATCCCGGTCGTCCCCACTCCCTTGGCGGCGGTGCCATCCGTAACAAGGTAGGTCGTACCCCCCATGTCGAAGACGGCCAGCTGCTGTTGAACAGTCGCAGGCTGCGAGACGTAGACGGTGTAGGACTTCTGCAACGCGACGTAGACGCCGTTGGATTTGACAAAGGTGTAAAGCACATTCTTGTACGTGAAAAAGTCGGCGAACCCTGATTCCGCTGTGCCGGCGTAGACATTGGCGCTGGGCAGCGTGGCTCCCGCCGAGACGGTACCGATGGGGACGGTTGGTCCCGGATAATTGCCAGCTTGGGGTGCTCCCAGCTTAAGCGTGAACAGCAGGCTGGAATCAAGCTTGAAGGTCAGCTGTGGCTGTGCGATCATGTAGCTCTTCGTGCTAGTGATTGTGAGTAGATTGTGTTGGCCATCCTCTACATAGGCATAGACCTGCCCGTTCAACGTAAAGGTAGAATTGGCGACTGGTTGTCCAGCCTGCACTGTTACATCGGTCGCAAGCGGTGAGCGGTTGTTATTACCGACGATGGTATGGGGCAACTGATTAGTATCGATTAGATAATTGAATCCATTGATACTAAACATCATCGGATTAGCAATCAGCGGATATGAGAGCCCATCGCTGTCCTTCACCACAAGATTGGTAGTGTCGAGAGTGAACGTTGTGCTGCCGGCTACGAAGGTGGGGATCTGATTGACCGTGAACTGCCCCACTACCGAGCCAGCATCGTAAATGTTGGCATCCGCGAAGATAAATGTTGCAGAGGTCGTGTCGAATGCATTGGTGAGGGTGAAGGCCGAATTGGTGATGGGGATCGACGGGTTACCCTGACCCCTGATCGTGCCAGTTGTGGTGGTGCCATAATCGATGACGAAGATTTCGTCGGCAATCGAGATCAGATCGCGGCTGGGGAGGATCGGGAAGCTTGCCGTGATGGTTTGAAGCAGACCGCTGTCGTCGAAGTGAAGCGTATAGGTGACGGCCGGGTCGCTCAGCTGAAACGTGGTGGGGCCGGTGAATTTGAAAGGCTTCTTGCCCGCGCCCACCACTGTGCCTTGCTGACCGGGCGTGATCGTGTAGAGATCTCCATTAATTTCAAAGCTGTTAAGGTTGACCTTGGCCGGCAAAGCGTTGCTCGCTACGGGATCGACCTCGTCGATGTCAATGGAGAAGAGATCGGAGCCAACGGTTGCGACACCAGCATTGACATTAGCTCCAGTAATCACTGGGAACGTCACTTGCACATCATTGTAGTGGATCAGATAGGTGTTGCCGTCCGCTGGCGTAAAAGCATAGCGCGTCGTTTCCGGCAGATAGAGCAGCGCTTCCACTAAGTTGTGGGTGACATCGACGTAGAAGGTGATGCCGTCAAGTACGTCGATGAAGAACTGGCTCTGATAGGGGAAACTGACCGATATCTGATTGTTGCCGCTGCTGTCGAAGCTGAACGTCGCCCCGGAGATTGTGTCGAGGAAAGTCAACTGGTTGCCGTTTACCGTGGGAATAAAGGTTGACACTGTCGACCGATCGTCCGTTACCCCAGTTGGAGCGACATCGTAGGTCACCGGGCCGATGGGATATGTGACGGTGAACTGTTTGGTCGTGTTGTTGTAAACAAGACCTGCGGGCTGGATTGTCGCGTTGGTAGCAGTTAGCGCGTAGCTGAGCGTCTTGCCCTGACTCTCCAGCGTCACGGTTTGGTTAGGGGCAGTACCCGTCAGCTGCGCCTGGTTGGTCGTCTTGACGACGTTGACAGCGTTGACCGTGTAAAGCGTCTTGCCGTCTGGCGAGAACTGATCGTCTCCGGATACGACGTAGCCCTTAATCGCCGTCCCCTTGCCTGTCTTGTCCACGTTCACGCGATAGGCAAGATTGGAGAGCGGAGCGGCCTGCGGCACGATGAAGCGTCCGCCAACTATCGGGAAAAACGGCCCGGTGGCGAGCTGATAAGCGACAGAGACGTTCAGGGTATACGTTACCGCCCCGGCGACAAAGCTGTTGTTCTGCACGAGATACGCATTGGCAGGGCTCTGGCTATCCAACGCCACGGTAACCCCGGTTGCCACCGGAACCAGGGCGGTGAAGCTACCGCCCGTCAGGGGTAGAGGGTATTCATTGTTGTTGGAATCGATGAAGGTTATCTGCTGACCCTGGCGAACGCAAGTGTAGACGATGCCAGTCACATTATCGATGAATGAGCCCCCGATGAGAGCGCCTCCAGCTGCAGTCAATGTTGTGACTGTTTGAGCGGTGCCAAAAGTCGTGGAATTGACGGTCACGGTGGTACCAGCGACCGCCACCGTATAGAGCAGGGGGATGGTAAAGGAAGCGCCTGTCATCGGGAAGACGTTGTATATATCCCCCACCGCTTGGCCAAAGTCGGCGACGGCGATGTTCACATAATACGTCGGACCGCTTGGCACCTCAAAATAACTGCCCTGGCCGAGATTGCTAAAGATCTCATAACTGTTGCCCTCCCACACCGCCGTGTTTGCGCTCAGCGTGTAGAGCTTGCCGGTTTTGGTGTCGGTGAACTGGTTGTTGACGATGGGGTAATAATGCGTACCGTCGAAGGCGGCAACATCGGCCGGGCGCCCAAAGTTCAGGGTCCGCGATCCGAAAGGAAGCTGGTTCTTATTGAGGGGCCCGCTGTTGACCAGGAACTTCTTGCTGGCGCCAATGGTGATGGCCCCCGCGTCGGTGCGCAGCTGGTAAGTCAGGCCACCAGCGGCGAACTGGGTAGCGGCTCCGGCAGTGGGACTGGTGATCAGATGGTATGCAGCCCCGTCGTAGGCGGCCATCTGCTTCACCGTGTAGGTTTGGCCGCCGTCGCTGAACTGGAGAGCAGTCAAGGCCAATGGTTGAGGCAGGCTGACGACGCCGTCATTGCCGATGACATAGCTCGTGCCCTCGTCGACGAATGTCCTGTATTGCACAATCGGATAAGTGATGCCGTCTCCAACCACCGTCGAATCGTTGATCCTGTAGACAATGTTGCCGATGGAGACAGTGTCGGCGTTGGACTCGGTGGTGACGGTGAAACTGTTGTTCGCAGTGAAGATTGAATATGTGTAGCCGGAGGTGGTTAGCGGATAGGCTGTCCCGTTTCCAACAATCTGACCGTTCAGCGTGTCGAGCTGGTAGAGATAGTCCTCGATAGCGACGACATTTCCCTGGGCAATGTTGAACTGCCCGGAAAGGGTTGCCCCAGCCAACGAGCCCGCTTTTAGGGTGATGGTGTACTGCACGCCGTCCAGAACAAACTGGGTGTTATTCGTCGTCATGGTGACTGTGTTCCCGCCGCCGATGACGGTGTTCGGCTGGACATTGGTGTTGATGATGTATACCTCACCGTTGAGCGAGAACTGGTACGGGTTGATCGGCAGCGTCTGGCCATTGCCCGTGACGCTTGCATAAGCACCATTCGACGCCACATCGAAAGTGTAGAAGTTGTTGCCAAAAGTGAACATCTGCGGCGCCGTCATCAGCGGATAGCTCGCCGGGCTGCCAGAGGCCGACGCGCTGTAAGGGAGCATCGGTTGGCCGTTCACAGTGTAGCCGTTGCTCCCCAAGGCGATGACGTAGCAGTATGCCGACGTGGAAGTGCAGACGACCCCGGTCTGGACTGGTACCACGGTGGTGGAGACACCTTGCGTGATTGTGACGGTCCCCTGCACCATATTATAACTGTATTGCCGCCCAGTCACGCCCAGGACCAAACCATTGAGGTTGCCTGGTGAGTTGAACACGTCAACGGTCGTGATCTGCCCGCCCGCAGGAAGGCCGCCTGCGGTAATCGAGAACGGGGTCAGTGTGATCGGCGAAGGCGCGTCCGTGGTCGCAGGCGCGTCGACAGAGGCGTAAGTCACCGTGTAGACGCCACCAGTCAATCCACTGTTGAAGGTGAACATGGTCCGGTCCACCTGAACCTGGGTGTTGCCGATTTCAAAGGGGTAGCTCTTGTCGCCAACCACTAGCGTGTATTGTGAGGTCACGCCGTCAATGAGTGTAGTGCTGAGGTTTACGACATAGCTGACGCCGTTCAGCTGGAACTTTGGCATCGTCAGCACCCCGTAGATCGGATTAGCTGGATCCGTGGTGTCGACAAAGTACTGCCCCCCTCCGGCGCTCGTTGACTTGCCGGTGGAATCCATGACGCTGTTGGTCACGGCGTTGAAGGTGTAATAGATGTTGCTGTCCCCAGCCATTACGCCGCCGGCAGCTACGTTGTTTGCGGCCTGCGCCGGAATCGCGGCCGATCCTTGGAATGCCCAGCTGAATGGGGTGCCAATCAACGCCCCCTGGCCGTTGCCGCCAAAAACCCCATTGTTGATGGCGCTTCCGCCGGAACCCAGCTCATGAACGGTGCCTTGCATGTCGAGCCCGTGCGACAGCGAGCCATAGAACGGCACCGGCTTGCCCTTGAACGGTTGAATCGTGGTCGTACCGGCAATGGAGTAGCTGATGTTCGCCGAATAGATGTGAGAAATCAGCACGGGTGTGTTGGCCGTGCCGAGCACGTTCAAGCTGTAGCCGTTGAATCCGGGCGCACCAGAGATTGGTGAGGCCTGCACCGACTGCGACGGTCCGCCGGCGGGTTGGATCGTTATGGCCGGCGCTTGCATCCCCTGACCGACCGCTTGGATCGGAATATAGGCTGGCGGCTGGCCCTGCGCGGTTGGGCCAAAGACTGCGTAGACCAAGTTGGAAGCTTTGTTGATTTGCGCAACCAGATCCTGCGGGTTCACATTGTTGGGTGTCTCGCCAATGGCCGGCGTCGCCGACGGGTTCCCAGGAGCGGCGAGCGTGACCTTGAGCGTGAAGGTGCTGGTCTCCAGGACACCGCCGGTCTCCGAATAGAGCACGTATGTGTAAAGCTCGTTGTAATTGCCATCCGTATCCAGGTAGTATTTGGCCACCTTGTTGCCTGTGCCCGTGCCGTCATCGATCAGGCACATGGCATACCCCTGATCAATCAACTGGAAGGAGGCACTGTGCAGCGTGAAGTAGTGATCGCGCGAAAATAGGAAGAAGTCGTATTTCAGGGGCAATCCGTTCAGGGTCGCCGTGTCCGCGCCTGTTGGATTACTACCCAGCGAGGCAACATCTCGGTCCGCCTTCTTGTTGACAAACACGGACCCGGTGACGCCGTTCTGCAAATGCAGGTTGATAGATACAACCGAGCTGTAGGTATCCATCACCCCAACGGCTTGCGGCCGCACCTGGTTATCGAAGTTGAGCAGTAGGGAGCGAGTCCGATTGCTGAAAGTAGGATCCGCGACGGACGGAGGTACGTTTGTAATGTAGTTGGGCAGGCCGGGCGCTGTCAGCCCGTCATAGGTCAGGCTCCAGTACTGCCTGGGCAGGCTCACATCGGTGTTGTAGAAGGCGACATCATAGCCGAGAAGGTCGGCTACGAGGTCCAGTAGCGGCAACTGGCTGGGCAGCACGTCATTGACGTCGACATGGTCAGGGCTAGAGAAGCTGTATCCGGTTGCGCCAAGATAGCCGTTGATCAACACCATGCCCTTGTTGGTGAGTTTGGGGTCGGGAGTGGAAAGGCTGCCCAGGCCGTTGTTGTCATAGCCAAACAGCACTGAAATGAGCATGTTCTGCACAGACGATACAGTTGAAATCAGTTCCCCGCCGGTCTGGTCACCGGACAACGAAGTAGAAAGCCCCGATTCCTCAATATTGTAAACCGCGCCAGACACGGAAATAAAACTGTCAACTGATAGCCCTTTGGTCAGTTGTCCGTTCACATTCAGGACCGAACGGTTGTGCGACGAATAGATGATGTTGGCCCGGTCCTCGTACCAGCCTTGCGGCACCCTCTGCTGCGCGGAGATGATCTGAGGAGGCAATCGATCGTCGGTCTGAAGATGGTCCGTCCGCCAACAGATGCCTTCCTCGATCTGGCCATTCGTCAGCGCCAGCACCCGCTGCTTGGGCTGCAGTGCATATTTGTGTGTCAGGTCATTAGGCGTGAACAGGACGGCAATCGGATCATAAACAAAGTGCAGCTTCTGCAATGACAGGATCGGCTTGCCTTCCACATCAATGTTGATGCCCGATTGATAGGCGACTCCGTTCACGGTATCGCCAGGCTGTGCGACCACCTCAGGATAGATAAAGGTCCAGAACTGTTCATCAAGGAAGTTGGCGATGTCGGCGACGAAGCCTTTGGTAGCGTCGAGCTCCGGAATAGGCACGAATATCGTTGGGGTAACAAAATTCTTGCCCGCGATGTTGGTGAAGTCAAGCGTGTCGAGGGAGTCCACCATGGTGCTGGGCGTGTAACTGTTGCCAAAAAACTGCAGCCCGCTGCGCTTGTAGCGCGCGCCTTGAGCCAGCTGAAGACCGCCGGACGAGGCCGCCACATAGGTATCAATGAGCAAGCCTGACAGACAGCCAAGCCCGCCGACCGACTCCAGCGCCGCGCAGTTTGACACCGCACGTACGAGATAGACCAGATTGTTGTAAGGGATCGCTTTAAACTGCGGCGTGGGCAGCGTCCCAGTGGCATCGACAGGCATGAAGAAGCCGCTGGTGTTGATCAGTGAAGCGTTGAGTGTAGTAACATTCACCAGGGTGGTGCTCGCTTGGCCGACGACGTAGATTTCAGCCGGAAAATTGATCACTTGGTCATTGCTTATTGCAATCTGCGTGGTTCCCGCGCTCGGGTCGATGGCAAGGCTGGTATAAACCGGAACGGGAGTCCCGACGCTCTGTGCGCTGGTGAACCAGGCGCTGGCACCGATGACATAAGGCACATTGCCGACGCTGATGGTCTGGGCCGCGCTATACTGAATACTGGTGAAGGTGCTTGTTAACAGGTACATATACGACGGCATGCTGTTATCAGGGGTGAAATTGAGGTCGAGCTGCATAGGGACCAGATCGCCACCACCGAATGCCAAATAGACATTGCTGTTTGGAGGTTTTGTTGGCACCATCAGCGCACAGGTGGCATTCCAGTTCTCGCGGCGGCAAGTAAAGGTGATCGGTCGCAACACCGCAATCCCACGCACCTTTAGTGACGAACCCACCGAAAAGTAAGGCACGTTTGTGCAGACATAGGTCAGCCCCTTGCCGGTCGATGATTCGTCATTCCCGTAGACAAACTGGAAGTTTAAACTGTCGAAGCGGTTGTTCAGATCATAGAGCGACGGCATGTAGCCGAGCGCGAAATCATTGGTTTGCGCCAAGACATTCGTGTAAGGATTCTGCTGGTTAGGCGCCGCCAGGTGTCCGTACTGGTCATAGGTAATCGACGGTACGATAATCGACATGTTGTAGGCCGTGAGCCGCTGTACAAACACGACTCGTACGTAATAGGGGTCATAGGTCGCATCCTGCGTCGGATTCGGCAGCTGATTGGGAACGGTCAGATCGGTCGGAACCAGCTCGATAAGGTAGCATTCGCCCGTTGTGGCATTATTGACGGAAAAGCCAAAGATCACCGGCGGCTGTATTATGATGGATCTGGGGGGGCCGGTGGCGGTCACAGCATTCTGCTTGATTTCAAGCTGGGGCCCGGCCAGCTTGGTGTTGGCGAGATTGGCTGCCGATTGCTGCGTCTGCAGGGTTTGAAGCTGGATTGACGTTTCAAGACTGTTTGCAGTGTTTGAGGTGGCGAGAGTTGAAGTGAGGTTCTGAACGACGATGCCGTTGATCTCGCTCGCCGCTGTAGCAGCCGTGGAGGAGATGCCGGCGCTAGATGTGCTCGCCGTGGATGTATCCGTCGAGGAAAAATCAAAGCCATAGGTGTATGGGTTCGGCTGGCTGACCGACCCGGGTAGCACCACCTGCTGGCTCGCCACCACTCCCTGGCCAGCAGCGGGAGCCGCGGGAATCTTCGTGGCCAAAAGTGTGAGAATGTTGCTCGTGAGATCAGCCAGGCGGGTGCGGTCTACGGTCTGACTGGCGGCGTCAAAGGTAAAGCCGATGATCGGGTTGACGACCATACCTTGCGTGTCCAGGTACAATTGAAGCGGCTCCTGCACTTGCCGCATGGCCTGGGCGATGGCTTGCGTATCGGCCTGGGCCTTTGCGATGCGATCGCTCTCGCCTTCTCCCTGGTAGCGAATGTCGAGATATGGATTATGGCGGTTGGCGAACTGCCAGTACCTCGAAGCCGGCCAAAAGTTGGGTGGATAGGGGCGCTTGGTAGGGCCTTTGGTAGGGTCGTCGGTCATCGTGGCAAGCTCGATGATGCTCAGCATGTAGCGCTTGCCTCCGATGATCACGCTGTCCGTTTCCGGCACGAAGACATACTCCTCCAACGAGCCGACCTGCGCCTGACGGACGAGACCAAGCACGAACTGCGTGGGCGCAAACGCCTTTGAGGAGAGATCGTCGGGCGAAGAGTTGATCGCGATGCCAGCGACGTAAACGTCCGACGAACTAAGCGAGCCGGCCGCCCCGGTATCGACATTGATGTTGGTGAACACGAAGAGCGAACTGTCAGTGATTTGCAGTGCGTAGGCCGGCGTACCGCTGCTCACGGCGCCGAGCGTCAAGGTGCCGATAAAAGAGGCGCGTGGGATCAACGCCGGGGACACACTCAAGAACACCGGCACCGCCCACACGGTCATGGTCGCCGCGCCGCCGACGAAGCTGCCAAAATAGATATCGCCGACCTGCGGTTTCGAGTTGTCGGTCGGCGTCGGATTTGCGACTGACAGGCCGTCGGCGATGACGATCTGGTCGGAATTGAGAATATTGATCGCGGATTGTGAGGCTCCGTAGGTCAAGCTGACGGAATAGGTATTGCCCTGCTCAATCCCGTTACTGCCAACAGCGGGAGCGGGCAGGGCGAGCGAGAGGATCGGGTAGAGGAGGACGCTGGCCTGCCCGTTCTCATGGATCGTGGCACCGACGTAAGTGTGCTGCTGATCAAGGCCAGTCAACGTCAGGGTCGTGCTCAGCGTCGAGCCATCCGATCCGCGTACCGCTAGCGCGTTCTCTTTGAGGCTAAAGACATATTGGATACCAATGTCAAAGTTCAACCCTATGTCAGTGATTGTCAGGTTGAACGGCGGCAGGGCGTATGTTTCGCGATGGGCGTCGAGCAAGTTGACCACACCTCCAGGAGTATTGGCCTCGAACTGCAGTCCTCTCCCCAGCGGCTGGGTGAAAAATTCTGTGCTGATTGGGAGACCAATGACGCTTGTGCCCAACAGGGCCTCGATCGGTATAAACGCATTCAGCTCCACTTCTACGGCTGAGGGTAATGGCGGTGCGGTGTTGGGCGTATTGCCGTTCTGGCCCACGGGAAGCTGGATCGGTCCAGTGGGAAACTGAGAGATGATGCTGATGGGCTGCGCGACAGGGACTACGTCACGCGCAACCTGGGTTTGTACTGTCTGCTTGGAACTGGTGGTTTGCACTGTCTGCTTGGAACTGGTGGTATGCACTGTCTGCTTGGAACTGGTGGTATGCACTGTCTGCTTGGAACTGGTCGTCTGCACCGTCTGCTTGGAACTGGTCGTCTGCACCGTCTGCTTGGAGCTGGTTGTCGGCGTTGAGGAGTCCGGGGCGGTATCGGACGTCAACCTGACTCTGAGTACCGGCGTTGTGGTGACCGTGCAAGTAACCGGAATCGTAAGCTGATCAGTGATGCCCGCCGAAGGGTTGGAACTCATGTCGAACTTGAGAGCGGCGGACGCGGTGGAAAGCCCGGCAGCCGCACCCGCCGTGGAGAATGAAGCTGCAGTGGCGATCATATTCTGCAGCGCTTCGGGCGCTAGGATATATGTGGCCGCCGCGAACTTGGCCAGCACATTTGGCAGGTTGCCTCCGTTCAGGAACGGAGCCGAGGGATCGTACACGAGCTGGGGACTGATGGCACTGGCGGTGCTGGCGATTGTAAAAGCAGAATTGGAGGTCCCGTAGTCGAAGATGGGGTAGCCGCGGCTCTTGCTCCAGGCATTGTCGCGATAGAATCCGATGATCCGCTGGTTTACAAAGGTGGCCAGCGGCAGTGCAGTGGAGCAGGTCAGCGCGGACACGCCGGTGACCACCGAATTCCCGACCGCCATGCTTGTGTAGGCGGTTGAGCTTTGGAAGTCAGTGGTGACGAAAGCATCATTACCCATAAGGAGCTCCGTCGAGCCGGTCAATGTGAGCTTTGTCGCCTTGGTAGAATCATAGCCGGGCCCGCCCACGAAGACGGCGGTTTCACCGTAACCAAAGCCCGGCACTTCGCTATTCTGCGACGGTGCCTGGGTCGCACCGAAGCGGTTAACGGCGAATTGCCCTGGGGTGGGCTGGTCGACGATGTAGGCAATCGGGAGCACAAAAGTCTTTGCGCCAATTGCATTGTTGGTGGTGATATCGTAGACCAGCGACGTCGCCAGCGGCACTATGGTCGGAGCCGGGTCGTAAATCTGCTCGTTCTTGACCTGGGTAAAGTCGCCGATCGGCACTACCTGCACAATGGCGGATCCAAGCAGGATGCGGCGTAGACCGGTAGCCGGGTCATATCCGACAGTATTTTTCTCGAGCTGATAGATTAAGTTGGGCGCGAGGTCCACCATGCCCGGCACATAGCAATGGGTCACCGAGGGGAAGATGTCGCTGGAGGAGAGCGCATCGTACATCTGCAGAATGCCCGTGTCCGTAAGGTCGTAGATGCCATTGTTGTTCCCGGCCAGCGGGGCGTCTAAATTGACATCTTGGGCGATTGAGAGCCGGAACTGCTCTCGCACTAGCTCGATGATGAACAGCCGCGTCGATCCCAGCTGGCGGTAGGGATCAACATTCGCGCCAGCGAGATAGTTACTAAAGCTCCGCTCCGCGTTGGACGCGTCGCGATAGGATTGGCCCAACCAAGCGAGAGCACTGTAAAACCACGCCGGCGCGCCTCTGAAGAAGATAGGTAAATGTGGGCCAAATACTGGGTTGTTAGTCTGAGTAGGGGTAAGGCTGACAGTGTTTGCCGACTGCACATGGGCTGCAGTGGTTGCGGTGGTTGGAACTACGATGCTGACGCCGTTTGTCATGCTGCAAGGACATCAAAGACTGTCTTAATGTTCAACTTGTGGAATTCGACTTGGTACAGGACTTGTCAAAGGTTTGGCAAAGGTTTGGCAAAAGGTTTGTGTTGGCATCTAGACGACTGATTGACTAGCTATGAAGGAGGGAGCCTTGAGGGAGGTGGTAATGCCAAGCATCACGTGCACAGGCCCAGGCAAACCCTATGCTGGCCAGGGAACCAGTAACAGTTTGGCAACGATTTGGCTATGAACGGTCTGGTAACCGTTTTGGCGAGGCATCCGTGATCTGGAGTCAAGTTGTCAACTCCTCAGGTAAGCTCCTCATCGCGGGGAACGGCGAATACGAAGGCTGAAGCGGCGCCTGATAGGATAGACGAGAATATAAAAATAGGTCAGCTGAGGATCAGATGAGAGCTTGTCCTGCGTGGCTGCAGCTTTTGGGGGCCAAGAATGTAAACCAGTGGTCAAACTCTGATGGGTGCTATCACGTGAGAAGTAGTGTATAAGCCACCAAAAGCAGTGTGATGGACTAGTGATACGTAGTTATCCAATACAACAGACGTTGGCTGCCGCTTGTCGGGATTGCCAGACATCTAGGGCTCTGCATGGCGTTCGGAGAGTGCCGTACGTGTCTAGGACCCTTGGAGGAGTGCTTGTGCGGTGTTATTACACGGCCTAGCTGCAGTGACCGGAATTTGACCCCAAAGCAAATCCCTCAGGGCCCATGGTGCGGAGCAGCGCGTTCGCGCAAAGGACGGTGGAGGGCTCGAGGATGGGACACCCATCCGGCTCGCATGCCGTGAATCGCTCCAAGTACGTCGCACTCGTACAGGCAGTTGGTGATCGTTATCGCTGGCAGATCGATTGAGCGACAGAGTAACGCACAGCCGACAAGCCCAACAGCCATAGCGGGGTACCATAGAATACGGCGCGCAATAGGGACCACCCCCACCACTAGCGTAAAAACTAGTAGAGTACGCACAAAAACCGAGAAAGAATCCAAAGAGGCGTCGAAGAACCTCAAATGCCCAGGGCAAGATAAAGCGCTGCTTTCGCCGCCAATCTGCACTGGGTTGAAGGTTCTTCTCTCAACACTAAAATTCCAAAATCACGATGTCGCCTTCGGCTCTGACAACAACGTTCGTGCCTCCCAGTTCTTGCTTTACAGACGTATTCTTGTACTCCTGGACTTCAGACCAAGTTGCTCAGCCAATTACAACTGTCGATTGGATTGCGCCTGGTGAATATACTGAAGTTCTCTATTTTGGCCTTCCAGGGTTCTCGGAATGTCTGCCACCGGGCTGGGTCACTTCAAGTTATTACTCACCAGGAATCTGCCCTAGGGGCTACACCATCGCATGCTCGACTCTCAATATTATTCGTGCAATAACTGAGACAGTCGCAACTTGTTGCCCTAGGTATGACAACGCAAAAAACCCAGAATAGTCAGCCACCCAGACTACTTTTGACTGATAAGTCCTTCTTCGACTTCAGTGGTTATTTCTGCAGCTCGACGACAACGGGCTACTGGCAAACTACAGAACCATGCACAAGTATTTTCACTTCGTCTGGAATTACCAGTGTCCTAGTGGAAAGTGGAGGAAGTACGAGTGCCACTGCATTCCCCATGATCCCTGGAGAGGGAATAAATGCATATAGTGTGCAAGTTCGATGGCAAAGCACAGATAAACAGATCTCGAAGACTTCGACGCCGACTACGCCCGAGGCTTCGGTGTCTCAACCTGCATCGAGTAAGTCTTCCTCCCACTACAGTCACTACATCAAGTGGTATCTCAACTTCCCCTTCAACTCCCCAAAATCACCCTATTACATCAAGCGCAAGCTTACACCACATCGCTAACATCTCAACTCCCGACAGATCTAATATCAGGTAATATATCTTCCTCGAATCCCAAGCGCACTTCAACTTCTGCTTCATCCTCTCAAATTCCCCCCATTCATCAAGCACAAGCTCTACCACCACCTCGCTAACAACCCCCACACCACACACAGGTCTCTCCACAAGCGCAAAAATCGCAATAGGCGTCACCATACCAATTGCATTTCTAGCCATTCTCCTTGGCCTTTTCCTTCTCTATAGAAAGCGTCGATCAACTGCCACAACCACCGAAAACGCGCCTTATGAAAAACCAGAATTAGGTGGAGCAGGAGTAGGAAATGCCACCGGAAACAAACAAACAGGTTCTGTGCCTCAATTAGATGGAACAGAAGTAGGAAATGCCACCAGAAACCAACAAGCAGCTCCTGTGCCTCAGTTAGATGGAACAGAAGTAGGAAATGCGACGAGAAACCAACAAACAGATCCTGTGTCTCAATTAGATGGAACAGAAGTAGGAAATGCCACCAGAAACCAACAAACTGGTCCTGTGCCTCAACTTCAAGAACCAGTGCCTGCTACGATCTCTGGGCCACATGAGACTCGGCATGAACTTTGTTGAATTGAATTGAATTGGAGATTTTGGTGTTTGGATGCAGGGTGCAGGGAAGCTGGATCTTGGAGTTCAATGCATTCCGCATGTCATAGGTCAACGACAGCGATCACTTCCTCTGAGTTCTACATCGGTGCTGGGGTGACTCATATACAAGGCCGTGCCACTCATGAGCAGGAGATGCAATGAGTCACAACAACAACAAAACAAGTTCAATGCAATGAAGGAAGGTGGTGCAATGTGCTAATGAGGCGCATTATAATCAGACTTAGACATAGGCAGTTTACTTCGCATTTTCGCTTCAAACTGAACTGACTGGTTTCCAACAACCTAAAGACTGGAGTAGCTAGTTAAACCCGTATGACTGACTATTAGGAACTGTCTTTCTGACTAATCAGAAGTCTTCAACGTCCTGTGGTCGACCTTGAGGACCCCAGAGCGCTCCTTCCTCTTATTTTCTGTCGTCGATCGAGAACAACTCTTCACAGCAAACTTTACGGCAGGGGACGTTCTGTTTGATGTCCAGTATCAGCTGATTTTGCATTTCTGACGCTCTGGATCCGTCGGACTTTGCAATAAAATCACTAAGTGGGCAATTCTGCCGCGCCGTCACAATATCGAGTGGGTACAGTGCGCCAAACATTTAGATCCCGCCTTTTTTGGTCTCTCCTGGCAGAGAAGGGCTGGAAAGGGGGCTGGAGCACGAAATTCTCCAGCGCCTGCCATTCTCCAGCGCCTACCATTCTCTAGTGACTACCATTCTCCGGCGACTTCTCCAGCGACTACCATTCTCCAGCGACTTCTCCAGCGACGACCATTCTCCAGCGACTACCATCCCCAGCGACTACATTCTCCAGCGCCTACCATTCTCCAGCAACTACCATTCTCCAGCGCTACCTTTCTCCGCGCTACCTTTCTCTGGCCACCACTTTCTCCAGTCTCTACCCTTTGGTGTCAGCATTCCTCTGGTGCCAGAATTGCGTGCATCTCATAAGCGTGCATGTCATGGGCTGCCAACTCCATCCTCGCCAACACTAGCATCACTGTAAAAAGGGCAAAAAGGACGTGTGAGGTGCGTTGATAGAAGGTACCTATTAGTCGTCGAGCATCACGAAGGTACGGAGCCACCTCTCTGTGTATCGCACGAGCATCGCCGGGGCTCGTAGGCCTCGGGCGCATTGTTGTTGGAGGGTTTGGCTTTGATTTTTGGTCGCCGATTTACCGCGAGGGCACGATCCAAGGTAGGTTCTTGGTTGAGGGAACAACACTGAGTCCACGAAGTGAGAGGCGTAAGAATGTACTGACCGAATCAATGTATGAAGTTGACTACAGAAGAAGGAAGCTATGGAACTACAGAGGGGGGCGTGTGCTATATAGACATAGGGGATCCCTTGCTCTGTTGGGTATGCTTGCTCTGTTGAGCAGAACACAGAGTACGTAACAAGAACCACGCGATTCGAGTACGAATCACCCGCGAATCGCGATGCCTCCGAGACGACAAGCTACCCCTTCCTCCGACGACCGAGCCAGGCAGGCCGACAATTGAACTCGATGAGTCAGTCGACGATTTACCCGCCGAGAGCGCCGATGTGGAGGAAGAAAGACTTCAGCGGCTGGTAGCCGAGAAACAGCAGCGCAGCCGGATAGCCGCGTTACATATGGACTTCGCAGGCGAGACGTCAGAGCAAAGGATAGAAGGTCGCAAGCGTGGCTTGTCTATAGACTCTAGCACGGGTTCGCATGCGAAACGCGTGCCACATCAGAGCGAAGGAGCCAACAATGTACGAAGGAAAGAGCCTTCGAGAATACCTGAATAGTCGGACATAAGATCTTTCCCCCCCCAGCTTCAGTTAGGGCCTCAATCCTGAGCAGTCGCCGCTTTTCCTTGAGTCGAGGCTGTGCCGTCCCGAGCCGAGGCTGAGCAGGCCTGATCGAAGCCTGAGCGGAGCCTGAGCAGCAAAGGAGAGCCCGGTCTGGTTCCCGTCGGGGCCAGTTCTGGGCCCCCAAACTCGACTATAGTTGCGAGCTTACGGCAAGTGAAATGTCGGAAAAGGTCACACCGCCTCTAGCGCATTTCTTGCCCCACCAATTCTACAGCAAAACGAGGGTTCTGCTCATCAATTGAAGAAATGCTTGCATTCTTGTATAGACTTGCCTGGTGTTGAGGTTGTTGATTCGCCATGCCTTTCTCCTGCACGCCCATCAAGTCAGCGGCCTCCTTGGCAATAGTCTTACATGTCGAGCTGTATGCCTCGCTGCCCGCGACAATTCTGAACCCGTCTTTCCAGGCTTGCCATTGGTTCCAGGTGTAAGGCCATTTCTTTTCGACAGCATCATCCCTCTTGCGTGACTGTAAGAAAGAGAATTGCTTACGCACTTTTCGGATCTCAGGGTCACCGGGCTTCTGAACCAGGCTAAATGCTTCTTCTGCCCTCCACACAATCCATTGTGCTGCACCCATCACCCACGCATCACGGACCTGTGGCGGCTCCGGCTCCTTTGAATGGTCTTCGTTAAAGGCGCCGTGCATTGCCTCTTCTAGGAAGGATATGACATAGAGTAGATGGCCCATCGACATGAGATCTATCGACATGAGATTTGCCCGGAAGGCCTGAGCATTAACATAATCCATTGGATCTTCGCCTTTTTCGAGCAGGCCGGCAGGATCAACGAGCTCATCGCTAAGATTCTCGTTCAGGTGTTGATAGAACATCAATTCAGCATTCTTGAGGCTCTTTACTTTCATGTTAGTCAAAGTATTGCTTTGCTTAAAAAGATGGAAGGGTACGTACGTGGACGCTTTTACCAAGCCACTTACGACTCTTGCCGAGAGCTAGGAAGAAGTGCGCGAGCTTTGTATGTGCTGGATTATCGTAGGGAATTTGATCACCGAGAATGATCAAGGTATGATTGATGGGAGAATTCCTTTGGTAGCCGTCTACATAGAATTCGGTAGTACGGTTGATTGCTTCGTCCAGGGATAAAGTGCTGTCAGGTTGAACATAGTCACGGAGGATGGCATAGACTGACCCCCACTCTTTACGGAGGTTTTCAGGACTTTCGGGATCTTTCAACCCCAAACGCTCGGTGTGAAAATGCAGAGCTGGCATAGTGACGGGTTGAGAGAAGTTTGACTGTTGTTGGTGTGGTAGATGACATAATGGCATATTTATCCTTGGCTTGCCAAGCCTGCAGCTGCGGCGGCTAACACTGACACCCAACGCCAACTAGGGTTTTCAATTTCATATTCATTTTCAAACCCAACTGCAACACCGCCAAACCGCCACTAGAATTGACGACGTCTATATCATTGTAAGCGCCTCTGCGACCTCTATTCAATGATACTAACCTCGCTGTCACCAGTGCAGGGCGCGAAAAGTTGTGTAGGTTACAGCCGCAGGCATGGATTCACCGTGATAGCGCCAAAACACTGCCGGACCTATTCGATGAGCATAAGGATGACATTCAAGCAATGACTAATCGCTACACAAATAAAGGGATCGTTTAGGAGCTGTCACAACGGGGTTTCCAGACCTCCTAGAGAAGCCTGGATAGACGCCTGCAAATTTGGGGCTTCCGATAACAATCCAGAGCCTCGGGGACGGATACATCTGTCTGAGGCTCCGATTAATGCCGTTGGCGACCTATTCCACCACACACTCCTCAACGATACCCAAATTACAGCTAGACTACTTGAACAAGGTCTACAAACGACAGGCCGTCAGGTACGATCGATTCGCCAAAGATCCGGAGCAGCCCCGTAGACACTCCATTGTCTCGATCTCAAACCTAGAAAGCTTCCCGAGTGTCAGGGGCCTCCTAGCTCCACAGGTGCCTCCAGAGGTGGCAGGACCGCCCTCAGCCATATCCGAAACAGTACCACCTCCGGCGACAGCAATTATCGAAGCCCTATCTGCAGCCCCGTCCTAAACAAGCTGCTGACACGGCTCACAAACGTCAAATCTCAGAGGCCATCCCCCAGAACGAGCGCCCAATTGCACGCCAGGCGCGCCCGGAGCCAGCTGAGAGGGATACCTAGGAGGATCGTCAGGGAGATGCCGAAGGAGGTGCTGCCGCAGGCACTCTCAGACGAGGCCGTGCGCATAAGCCTAAACAGCGCAGTTGAAGGTAGCAATTGGTGAAATCGTTGTAACTAGCAGTCAGCCACGCCCGTGGCAGTCATTCGTTTAGTGCTCAATCCTGAGTAGCTACAAACATGCAAAAACGTCGTTTTCACATCCAAAATGCAGGCTTTGAGATGTCAGCCCCGATCGGCATTGGAGTGAAAATCTCGGTTGGCGGGGGTGTCAGCCTTAGCCGCACTGCCGGAGGCTTCACCGGGCCTCAGCCCATCACAAGATTTCCTTGATTCCGAAGGCAACACTTTTCATAAAGTCTTTCGAGGCCTTGATCTTGTTTGGGGCAACACCTGGATGTTCCTTCTCGTATCTATTACATGAAGGGATGAAGAGTCAGAAAAGCGATTCATTCCCAGATGCGATTGAAGGACCCACTAATGCCATATCGCTAAGGCGCGGCTGTAATTCTTCTTCGTTCCCGGCTGAAGTTCTTTTTTGACTTCGTCATTGATGATGTCTGTCTTATTCTCAGAGCCTCGTTCACGGGCCCGCTGGAAAAAGCCTTCAGCTGAGTTTAGCGTCGGCATCGAGAATGGAGCAGAGAGAGAGAACAGAGAGAGAGAGAGCGTGAAGCAGTTGATACAATCACAGGTATTCAGAGAAGTCAAGAAGTAACGGCAAGAGAAAGGGAAAGGGTGTTTTGTAGATTGGCCAGACACCAGGAGCACTACTACTCGCCGGTGGATTCATTGGCAATGTGAACGTCAGGGAAGGCATAATATGGTGCCCTTTTAGGGAGGGCCCGGTTCTAGGAACCTAGGTGCCAGGAACTGGGCACCCTGAGCATCGTCGTCTAAACTTGACGAGAGGCCCACGGCAGGACGGCCAGGTCAGGAAGTGCATGATTGATTTATAGGGAAGAATGGAAGAATGTGATAAGCGCGACTGAGCAGGGTCTGAGCAGAAGGTGAGCAGCCTGAGGAAGAGGGTGAGAGACCTGAGGCGAGGCCGACTAGCGCCTGAGGGAAGCGGCGATGCTGACTAACCGAGATAGGACTCCAGCCAAAAAATCTTGTGTCTGAATACCGAGAATATGCGACTACGTGCAAAACGTATTTTACGGCTGTTGGCGGTGAAGAGCTCGAGAAATCGAGCTGGCGGCTACATATTTAAGAGGAAACACTCTTAGTATATGGGTCGTGAAAGAAGAAAAGCCCGAGACGTGGGATGGATTTCTTACATGGGCAAAAAGTCTGGTTGCGGATCCTGTGAACTGCATGGTAGGCACAAGTTTACGGCTGAAGAACCTCGTGCAGAGGGAGAAGAGTTAGAGGAAGACCTTCTATCTCTGACCCCTGGTGAAGAGCGTGCGTGGCGCATGCTAAACGCCCTGCGGCCTGAAATTAGACGCGACGTGTTATGAGAGAACAAACCGATCACAAGCCGGGAGCAAGTGATTGTGGCCGCGCAGCGACAAGAGGAGCTTCTTAAGCAAGGGCGAGTTGCTCGACGCCCGCAGGGCGAGCAGAAGGAAACCGCGCCAGAGACGCGCGAGGGAAATTACGTCCTGAAGAGAGGGTATGTGTCAGACTTAGGTCACGTGCACTGATCGCAGGCTCGCCCTGCGATTAGAATCTGGTGGTCTAGAAGATGCTTAATTGCTTGTCCTACTGTCCCTGGGTGTAGCGGACGATTTATGTACACAGTACCTGTCCAGGCAGTAGCAGGCAGATGACACGCTAGAAGCAGGTACCCATATACTTACTGAGATCACCGCAGGCATCAGTAGCCATCTCTGAGGTGGCCATCGTTGGTGTAGGCGACAATCACACTAGCGCCAGGGTAGAACTCCCAAGGGCGCATGGCTGTCCTATACCTATTCTGGCTGACAGTATGCTATCACATAGAGCAAAAAATTGCCCGAAAACAGACAAGACCCACGTCCCTTAAATAGAGAATATTGGCCTGTGTGGCCCGTCTGCTGTGTGAAGACCTGTATGGTCAAGGGCCTGTGTGGCCCGTCAACTCTGTGTGGAGGCCTGTCATTCCCCAGCGCCTGCCATTCCCCAGCGCCTGCCATTCCCCAGCAAATTTCTTCATCAATGCAATATCGACTTAAGCACAGCAAAATCCCTGAAGTGGAGTTACGTGCTAGGACCCGCCGCGATATAATACCAGCCCTAGATATACTCTTCTCGCTAGCACCGAGTCTTCTGACAAGTTTGCCCTCCATCATGCGCTGAAAGAGCTCGTCAACTGGAGCCAGGTTTTTTGGGACCCGGCATCTGCCCTGGGGTCACGGTGAACAAGGCCTTCGGATCTTCGGCAGGCAATCCGTTCGTACCGCTCTTCAGGCTCATCTATTGAGCGCTCAGTAGCTGGTACCCTGTCTTTTGCCAACGTAATCTTTTCTGCCGTAGGATTCTTTTTGGTCGGCGGATTCCGCAACAGCAGTGTCTGACCGTCTTTATTCTTCGAGTCAACATCGCCGCCTTTCTCAAGCAGCAGCTTGACGACGGCCTCGTGCCCATTCTCGGCGGCCCGCGACAGCGGCCTCTGACCATCCATCCTTCGAGTCGATATTCGCGCCCTTCTCAAGCAGTAGCTTGACGACGGCCTTATGCCCAGTCTTGGTGGCCTATAACAGCGGTGTCAAACCATCTTATTTTCGAGTCGACCTCGGCACCGTTCTCTAGCAGTAGCTTGACGACGGCTGAGCGCCTGTTCTTGGCGGCCCACGACAGCGGCGTCCGACCACTGCTAGATTTAGCCTCCATCTCCGCGCCTTTCTCCACCAGCAGCTTCACCACCGCCTCGTGCCCCTTCTCTGCAGCCCATGACAGCGGCGTCCGACAATTATGGTCTTTAGCCTCCATCTCCGCGCCTTTCTCCAGCAGGAGCTTCACCACCGCCTCGTGCCCCTTCTCTGCAGCCCATGACAGTGGCGTCTGACCACTGCTAGATTTAGCCTCCATCTCCGCGCCTTTCTCCAGCAGGAGCTTCACCGTCGCCTCGTGCCCCTTCCCTGCAGCCCACAACAGCGGCGTCCGACTGTACTTATCCTTAGCCTCCAGCTGAGCGCCCTTCTCCAGCAGCAGCTTCACCACCGCCTTGTCCCCCTTCTCTGCAGCCCATGACAGCAGCGTCTGACCATTGTTGTCTTTAGCCTCCATCTCCGCGCCTTTCTCCAGCAGTAGCTTCACCGTCGCCTCGTGCCCCCTCCCTGCAGCCCACAACAGCGGCGTCTGACCATTGTTGTCTTTAGCCTCCGTCTCGGCGCCTTTCTCCAGCAGCAGCTTCACCACCGCCTCGTGCCCATTATTTGCAGTCCACCATAGCAGCTTCAACACCGCCTCGTGCCCCTTCCCTGCAGCCCATGACAGCGGCGTCCGACCATTGTTGTCTTTAGCCTCCATCTCCGCGCCTTTCTCCACCAGCAGCTTCACCACCGCCTCGTGCCCCTTCCCTGCAGCCCATGACAGCGGCGTTCGACCATTGTTGTCTATAGCCTCCATCTCCGCGCCCTTCTCCACTAGCAGCTTCACCCCCGCCTCGTGCCCCTTCTCTGCGGCCCATGACAGCGGCGTCTGACCATTGTTGTCTTTAGCCCCCTCCTCCGCGCCTTTCTCCACCAGCAGCTTCACCACCGCCTCGTGCCCCTTCTCTGCGGCCCATGACAGCGGCGTCCGACCATTGTTGTCTTTAGCCTCCATCTCCGCGCCTTTCTCCAGCAGGAGCTTCACCAC
>Ga0335072_10000224_pt1 | contig 123428 bp, 94 predicted proteins | sample Lox_Sample_21_FD_206725 | JGI IMG/M metagenome (GOLD analysis project Ga0335072, IMG submission 206725) | Soil microbial communities from Loxahatchee National Wildlife Refuge, Florida, United States - Lox_Sample_2.1 | ecosystem: Environmental > Terrestrial > Soil > Wetlands | place: USA...
CGCGCTGATCTTTACCGTTTTCCGCGGGGCGACCGGCAGCGGCCTGAATCAGACCAAAGCGGCGCTGTACATTTCGAATGGCTATATTCCGTTGCGCACGGTGATCGGGAAATTCATTCTGGCGACCTTGGCCATTGGCTCCGGACACTCTCTCGGTCCCGAAGACCCGTCCTTGCAGATAGGGGCGGGGTTGGCTTCCGCCGTGGGCACGCGGCTGAACCTGTCGCGCAAGAAGCTGCGGATTCTGGCCCCTGTAGGAGCGGCGGCCGGGCTGGCGGCGGCGTTTAACGCTCCGATTTCCGCGGTGCTTTTCGTGATCGAGGAAGTGATTGGGCACTGGAGCGCGGGCATTCTAGCCACGGTGGTTCTGTCCGCGGTTTCGAGCGTGGTCACCATGCGTTTGTTTCTCGGCTCTGAGCCATTCTTTCGAATCCCGGCTGTAGGTGTAATTCGCTGGGAAGAGTTGCTGGCCTACAGCGTCCTTGGTGTATTGGGCGGTATCGCATCCGTGGTCTTCGCGGCGGCCATCGGGTGGTTGCGGCCGAAGATCAAAGCCAGTCCGAATTATGTGCAGTACCTGTGCCCCGCGATTGCGGGCTTGCTGTTGGGCTTGATCGCTTTTCTGGGATTCCCCCAAGTGATGGGCGCAGGTTACGACTTCATGGACCAGGCGATGCACAACCAATACACCTGGCAAGTGCTGGGCATCCTCGCCGGGCTGAAAATTGTCGCCACAACGCTTTCCTTCACCAGCGGCACGCCCGGTGGCATGTTCGCGCCGACGCTGTTCATCGGAGCTATGCTTGGCGGGGCCGTAGGCACAGTGGAGCACTTATTCTTCCCGAATTTAACCGGCTCGGTGGGGACTTACGCGCTGGTCGGCATGGGCGTTTTATTTGCCGGTTTTTTGCGCGCGCCGATCACTTCGATTTTCATGGTTCTGGAAGTCAGCGGGGATTACACCATCATTCTTGCCGTGCTGGTCGCCAACATGTTTGCTTACATGATTTCCCGGAGGCTGCAGCCTGTTCCTGCCCTCGAGCAGATTACGCGCCAGGACGGCTTATACCTGCCGGCTCTCGAAGAGGAACGCGAACAGGAGATTCTGACCGTGGAGGATGCCATGCGGCCACGGCCTGCCATCGTTCTCGACAGCCAGCGTCCGGTGCCGGATGCTTGGACAACGATCCAAGCCACAAATGACGACCATTTTCTGGTGAGGCGGCCCAGCAACTCTGTAGCGGTGATTTCTCGCGTAGAGTTGAAAGGACTGATGGACGGGGGAGATGCTCGGCCGCTGGAGGAGACGCAAACGCTGGCGGTGGTGCCGTATCTACATCCGGATGAAGACCTGCAAGTGGCGCTACGGCAGGCAACGAATTATCCGTTGGTACCGGTGTTGAGCCGCGCGAACGTCTCCCGCATTTTGGGAGTGATCGACTTGGCCGATATTATGGAAGCCTACAAGAAATCGAATCGCCCTGAGCCGTCGCGCGGTTGATCCTTTTTGCAAGACGTCTTACGAACGCGATTTCACACTAGTGCGCACGGGCCCGAGATATGGTAGCCAAAGCGTCTGTTCGCGGCGTTGTTCATCTTCCAAGTGCCGCGAACGTGCCTTCAACAAATCATCCAGCGAAATCAGTCCCAGAAATTTGCCGTTCGACGGCTGCACTACCGGCATGCGCGTGAAACCAGTTTCCGCCATGCGATTGACGACCACGCGCAGCGGGTCATCCGAATCAGCCACAACGGGTGTGGAGCGCATAACTTCGCGCAAACTGAGGGTTTTTCCTGCGGCCTGAGCCTCGCTGTACTTCTTCTCCAACTCTACCCGGGTTACCACGCCTTCCAACAGCCCAACCTCGTCCACAACCGGCAGGAGCCGCTGATTCCCGGTGGTGTCGGCCTTGGCAATCTCTACAGCCAGATCGAGGGTGCCGGCGGCCGGCAGAATCACCGCAGGAGCTTGCATGACTTCCCGGGCGTACAGGAGTTCCAAAGGGTCGACAGCGTATTCACTGCTGACGTGGTAACCACGGCGCGCCACTTTTTCCGTCAGGATCGAGCGCCGCAACAGGATAGTTGTAACTGCGTACGCTGCCACGCACCCCAAGAGCAGCGGCAGCAACATGTTCCAGTCGTGCGTCTCCTCCACCGTAAAGACAATGGCGGTCATCGGCACGCGCAGCGTCCCGCTGAGCATGGCTCCAAGGCCAATCATGGCCCAGAAACCCGGGCCCATATCCGGCAGCGCGTAGGACATCAGCCCTCCCAGTGCGGCGCCGATCATCATCACCGGCGCGAGCACACCGCCAGAGGTTCCGGAACCAAGCGCCACGGCCCAGATGAGCCACTTCACGATCAGGATGCCCAATACCAAATGCAGCATCCGGTCGCCTTTTACCAACTCCCCGATAATGTCGTAACCCACGCCCAAGGCTTGCGGAAAAAACAAGCCGCCGACGCCCACAACAACTCCACCAATCGCCGGCCACCACATCCAATGCACCGGAAGCTTGCCAAACAAATCTTCGAAATAATAAACGGAGTTCGAGAGCGGAATCGATACGAGGCCACAAACGATACCGGCTATCACGCTGCCCAGCAACGCCATCGGCGTGACCAGTTGCGCGTGTCCGATGGCGGGAAAGATAGGACCCTGGCCCAGCAGATATTGCCTCAACCATGCGGCAGTAGCCGCAGCCACGGCGACCGGGATGATGCTGCGGGGTTTACGTTCGAACAGTAGTAATTCGATTGCCAGCAGCACCGAAGCAATCGGGGCCGCGAACGTGGCCGCCATGCCCGCCGCCGCACCGGCTACCAGTAGCGTTTTTCGCTCGGCGCTGGTCAAGTGGAACATCTGCGCGATCATCGACCCGAAGGCCCCGCCAGTGACAATGATGGGTCCTTCGGCGCCGAACGGACCTCCCGAGCCGATCGAAATCGCCGCCGACAGCGGTTTTAATACAGCAACCTTCGGCTCAATGCGACTGCCGCCTAGCAGGATGGACTCAATTGCTTCAGGGATCCCGTGCCCGCGGATGCGGTCCGACCCATAGCGCGCCATGACCCCGACGATGAGCCCGCCCATTACCGGCACCACTATGGCCAACCAGCCCAAATGATTCTGGCCAGGATCGATTTGCGTGGTCGAAAAGCGTCCAAAATAAAGAGCATTCGTGAAAAAAGCGATCAAACGAAGCAACACCAGCGCCGCCAGCGCCGCCAGCGCTCCGATCGGAAAGGCCAGTGCCGTAATCCTGAGCACACTCAGCGGTACGAAAAAATCACCCAGCTTTTCCTGACGTGGCTTCCTGCTCTCTGTTGTTTTGTTTCCGTCTGTTTGGTTCTCTTGCGTCTTCAATCTGGCGCATTTCTGGCTGCAGCCTGATTACCTGGTTCGGGCCGCAGACCTTCCCCGTCGCTGTTGCGCATTAGATGAATGAACCCGCTGGCGCGGCTCTAATAAAGAACTGATGGCCGCCACCAGGGCCCTGCCGTTGGAGCGCAATTCGATGATTCGCTGCTCCACAACCTTCTCCAGTAGTTTCGCCCCACGTGGCTGTAACCCGACTAGTACTTGGCGCCGGTCTTCCTTGCCGCGCATGCGTTTCACGAAGCCGTGCGACTCCAGCCGGTCAATCAACTCCACGGTGCTGTGATGGCGCAAAGAAAGGCGCTCGGCCAGCGTGCTGATGGTAGCCGCCTGTCCTTCCGGCAAGCCTCGAAGAGCCAACAAAAGCAAATACTGCTGGGGCTCCAGGCCCGCTTGTTTTGCGGTAACGTCGCCTTCCTGCACAAACCTGCGGATGAGGTAGCGCAGCTCACCCAGCGCCCGATACTCAGTTGCCGTGATTTTTTCGGCCATAGTCTTACTTTATCGTATTACGATATATTGTTCCAGACGGTTCATTCAAGCAGCGCTTATCGATAACCAAGTAATGAGATGGCTATAACGCCTTCCGGAACGCTTTCTGCGTCTTGTAGTGCTCGTACCCATGATGCAGGTAAAAGCTGTGCGCACGGTCGCGGATCACGTTGGACCTGACGGACATACCCGCGCAGCCCATTTTCTTGGCCCATTTTTCGGCAGCGTCGAGCAAGGCCCAGCCAGCCCCACGGCTGCGGACCTTTTCATCGACCACCAACCCGTTCACCTCAGCCCGCCGCGGCACCTCCAGAAGTGGCGTGACGCTTACGTGAACCCAGCCGATTATCCCGTCTTGTTTCGTGGTCGCCACAAAGCAGGCCCCTGCTTTGGACTTGAGCGCTGGTCCCAGGCGCGCCGCCATCTCCTTGGCCGTGGTGGGATAGCCTAACTGGCCTGACAGCTCCGCAATGCCGCTAGCATCGATTATTCGGGCTCTGCGAATCTTCAGTCCGGTGGTCATCGTTCGTTAATTCCCTTTCCGTAACAGCCGCCGCTGCACAGCATCGCTTCTTAATTCCCGCAAAGCATCCGAGGCAATCCAGCGTCCCGCAGGAGTTCCCCTTTGACGAATTCGCTCGGCGGCAGCGATCGCGTGCCGATTCAGCTGTGCATTGCGCTTACCGATATTGCGCAACGCCCAGTTAACTGCTTTCCGCACGAAGTTGCGATGATCTGCGGCCTCTCGTTCAATGCAGTTCAACAATTTGCGAAAAAGAGCATCGCTGGCCTTTTTGTCGTGGATGGCCAGAAATGCAGCGAGCGCAAAGCCCGCGCGCTTTTCGAATTCTCTTTGCCGCTTCGTCCACTCAAATGCTTTTGCCCACGCCGGCGCGGCGTCTACAAACAAATGGCAACAGGTTCCATCGCAAACATCCCAATTGTCGAAATCGCGGACCCAATGCTCCATTTGGAGTGCCGTCACTTGAGAAGGCTCGGAGATCAGCATGGCCAACAGCCGGGCATCGTGAATTCCCGTTGTCCAGAGTTTCAGGCCCAGATCATGGTTCTTTCCCACACGTTTGGCGATCTCATCCAATTGCGGTTTGGAGACGCCACAGATTTTCCCGGCCCTGACGCCAAATCGCGCCATTCCTTCTACGTTGCGCCGGTTCCCGTGGCGCACGAGTTCGCCGACGGCACGGCGCACAGTCCACACTTCCGAGCCGTTGGCGTTTCTCGCTGACCGTTTAGAACGTTTTGTCGGAATCGACGAGGATCGTGACCGGGCCTTCATTTACCAACTCCACGGACATCACCGCCTGGAAAATTCCTGTCGCCACGGGGATTCCCAGTTTCTTCATGGCCTCGCAAAACTCCTGATACAGCTTTTTTGCCAAATCCGGCGGAGCCGCGGAAATAAAACTAGGCCTGCGCTGGCCACGCGCGTCACCGTACAACGTAAACTGCGACACCACCAGCGCGCTTCCCTTCACCTCCAGGAGGGACAAGTTCATTTTGCCCGCGGCATCCTCGAAAATTCGCAAATTGGCTAGCTTTTCCGCCATTGCTGTTGCCACTGCAGAATTGTCTTCCTTGCCCACCCCCAAAAGAATCATCAATCCGGCACCAATTTCCCCCGTGATCTGCTGCTCTACCGTGACTCTTGCCCGGCTGACTCGCTGCACTACCGCTCGCATTTTGTCTCCAGAGTCACGAAGTTTATGCTTTGCCGCGTCCGCGCCGTGATTTTTTCCGTCTGCCGGACTTTCTTCGCGGCGAGGCTTGGCAGTTCGGACAAAAGTAGCTGCTCCGTCCGGCTACCACGATTCGGCGGATTGGCGTTTTACAGCGCGGGCAAGGCTTACCCTCGCGGCCGTACACGCGATGATGCTGCTGATATTCTCCCGGGACTCCGCCGGCGTCAACAAAATCGGAAATGGAGGAACCGCGTAACAGAATTGCCTTTTGTAAGATCTTCTGTAAAGCCGAATACAGCTGTCTTACTTGTGCCGGTTTGAGGCGCGCGCCCAGTTGCGCCGGATGAATTCTGGCCTTCCACAAGCTTTCGTCGGCATAGATATTTCCAACGCCGCGAAGCACGCGCTGATCGAGCAGCAGTGCCTTAACACGAGCCTTCCTGCGCTGTATTCGGCGCTCAAATTCCGGCAAGCCAACATCCAGAGGATCTGCGCCGAACCGTTGTAACTCCTGCGTCAGCACTTCTCCGTCCAGATAGGCCATACGCCCAAAACGCCGTGGATCGACATACCGCAATTCCCGGCCATCGCTGAGAGCCATCACTACATGCGTATGCTTCGCGTGCGGTTCGCTCACCGGGCGCGGCATCAGCGCTCCGGTCATGCCCAGATGGACGAGCAATGCCGTTTCTCCATTCACGGCGGAGGCATTCACCGGACCGAGCCGCAGCAACATGAATTTTCCGTAGCGCTCCACGCGCACAATGGTGCGCCCGGGTAATTCCCTTTCCAGCACATCGGGATTATCGATGAAATCGGTTTTCCCCAGGCTAATGCTCAGAATTTTCTGTCCGGCGATTTCGCGCTGCAATCCGCGGGCAACCGTCTCGACTTCAGGAAGTTCCGGCATGATGTTTCCCTGGCATTAAACTAGCACACACTTTCTTTTCCTGCTCTCGCTGCTCGTGGTACAGTGCGTCGTTTGGAGGTGCACGTGCCTTCTCGTGTTCTGGTTGGGCTGTCGGTTTTCATGGTTTGGCTGGCTCTCGCTTCCGGTTCCTTTGCACGCACGCCGCAGACGGGCTTTCTGGATCGTACGCTTTCACTTCACGGAACAAACTACAGATACCAGGTCTATCTCCCCGACAATTGGACCCGGAACCAGAAGTGGCCCATTATCCTATTCCTTCACGGCTATGGTGAACGCGGCTCAGACGGCTTGCTGCAAACCGATGTAGGTCTGCCGCACGCAATTCGGCTGAATCGTTCGCATTTCCCGGCGGTGGTGGTGATTCCGCAATGTCCGATGGACCGTTGGTGGACTCAGCAACAGATGGAAGAAATGGCGCTGGCCACTTTGACCGCGGCCACAAAAGACTTCAAAGGCGATCCCAAGCACACCTATCTCACGGGGCTATCCATGGGCGGATTCGGCACCTGGGATATCGCCTCGCGCTATCCAGGGAAATTTGCGGCGATCGTGCCGGTTTGCGGCGCTATTGTTCTTGATGCCGACCTTTTGAAACGGTTCCCGGATTTAGCCAGAGATGCGTACCCGGATGAGCCAAGCAGTTATGCCACCGTGGCCAAGAAAATCGGCAAGACCCCTGTATGGATCTTCCACGGAGGCGCCGATGACACCGTCCCGGTTGAAAACTCTCGCAAGATGAATGAAGCGCTCAAGGCCGCTGGTGGCGATGTGAAGTACACCGAATATCCCGGCGTCGGCCACAATTCCTGGGACAAGGCGTACACGGAACCGGACTTCATGCCCTGGCTCCTTTCCAAATCCCTGCCGTGATCCGTTCAAGACACAGCCAGGGCGTGGAGCTGAGCCCGTTTTATACTGGTTGCGGAAAAAGCCCGGTGAGGAGTCTTCCGGGGCTAAAGCCCTGTTCATTGCGTGCGGCTTACGCAGGGGCTGAAGCCCCGCCTCCTGAAAAACAGATTTTTCCCGCAAGCTGTATAGCCTGACTGCGCCTGACTACTTCTTCTGATAATTCGGATACGGCGGATGGTCAGGCAACACCACCGGATTTTTCTTGAGGGCATCCATGGTCACCTGCACGGCCTTTTCTAGCTGCGGGTCATGGCCTGCGGCGACCGAAGCAGGATCGTTTTCCACTTCAATGTCCGGCGTTATGCCGTGGTTTTCCACTTCCCACTGGCCGTGGAGGCCGTAAATGGCCACACGCGGAGCGGTGACAAACCCACCATCGATTAATCGTGGATAATTGTAGATGCCGACCAAGCCGCCCCAAGTGCGCGTGCCGACCAGCGACCCCACCGCATCCTGCTTGAACATCCAGGGAAGCGCATCGCCTCCGGAGCCGGACATCTCATTGATGACCATCGTTTTCGGGCCGTAGATTTGCGCCAGGGGCGAGCAGAACTTTTCGCCTTCGCGGCTGATGGCGCAATTGCGTAGCGGCCGCTTCACCATATCGATGATGTAATCGGCAATTTCTCCGCCGTGGTTATACCGCTCGTCAATCACCGCGCCCTGCTTGTCGACTTGAGCAAAGTAGAAGCGATTGAAGTTCGTATAGCCTCCCACCGCCGTATCCGGCACGTGGACATATGCCAACTTGCCGCCGCTGAGTTCATTTACTTTGCGGCGATTGTCTTCTTCCCAAGCGCGGTTGCGCAGCGCAAATTCGTTATCGACCGGCACGACGGTCACTTCCCGGGCGCCGGTGCCATCGGGATTCGCCCCGACTTTGATTTTGATCTGCTTTCCAGCGGTCTCTTCAAAGAAGCTGTACACCTCGACGGGAGGCCGCACGTCTCTGCCATTGACTTCCAACAAATATTCCCCGACCTTCACGTCAACACCCGGTTGCGTCAGCGGTGCACGCAAATCCGGATTCCAGTTTTCGCCATTGTAAATACGGGCAAACCGGAATCTGCCGTTTACAACCTCATAGTCGGCACCTAACAGACCGCCCTTGACCTGAGGCGGCTTGGGCACATCTCCGCCACCAACGAACATGTGGCCGATGGTGATTTCGCCCAACATCTCCTCGAACAAATGATTCAAATCGCCCCGCCCGCCAACTCCCGCTAGATACACGCTGTATTTTTTCTCAGCGGCGGGAATATTCAATCCGTGATGGTTGGGGTCGTACAGGAAGTCCCGTTCAATACGCCACACCTCGTGATACATCTGCTGCCATTCGGCGCGCGGGTCGACGTACACCTCCATGCTGGCGAGATTCAGCGCACCTTCGCCGGGTTTTGGCGCCGCGCCAGTTGCCGCAATGATCCAGGGTCCGGCGGGAGGCGGTCCCTGGCGGAACAAAGCTTTCTCGCCATTCGCCGAAACCATAAAGGCGCTCACGCCCGCAACGAATGGTTCGGTCTTGCGCGTGCTTAGATCAAACTTGCTGACCGCGAAGCTTGGCGGATCATCGAAGCGCGGCACATCCACAATTTCGGACAGAAACAAAATCCCGGCCTTCCCCGTATCCAGTTGAACGTAATTCGCGGAGCGAATCGGCAAGGCCACGATGCGCTGCCCGATCCCATCGAAATCGATGGTTACGGCGGGAGTTTCGTCCTTCTTTTCGCCTTCTTTGGCCTTATCACGTTCTTTGCCTTTATCCTTGTCGGCAGCGTCTTTAGGCTTTTCTTCCGGTTTGGCAATTTTCTCCTCATCACTTTGCGGCTCAACCGGATTCGGATCGCCCTTCTTCAAGACCACGGCGTACACGCTGCGGGTCAGGGGGTGCTGGAAACTGGAAAGGTCCAGCCAACCCACGCTCAATCCCACGTCGGTGCTAGCCGTGAAGTAGAGGGTTTTGCCGTTTTTGTCGAAAACCGGGAAGCGCGCGTCGGCGGTTCCGTCCGTCACCTGCGATTCTTTCCCCGCTTCCAGGGAGTAGACGAACACAGCGTGCAGGTGATTGGGCAAATAGCGCGTATAGGTGAGCCATTTGCTGTCCGGCGACCACGCTTCGTTCATCGCACTCGTGGGGTCCTCGAAACACTCGGTAGCCACCGTGACCGGCGTGCCTTTTTCGACGTCCACGTACCAGAGATTGAGCCGTTTATCAGTGTACGCAATTTTTTTGCTGTCGGGTGACCACGTTGGCCCGTAGAAATACGAAGGCGGATTGCCCAAGTTGATTTTCTTCACTTCCCCAAGCCCGGACTGATCCTCCAGGTGCAACGCATATTCACCGGACTCGTCGGAGAAATACGCGATCCATTTTCCGTCTGGGGACCACGCCGGATCGCGCTCGGCGATGCCGGGCGTGCGCGTCAAATTGCGAATGTCGCCCTTTTCGGCGGGCGCCGTCAAGATTTCACCGCGTGCCTCGAAAACCGCCCGGGCCCCGGTGGGGGAAATGTTGGCGCTCTGAATCATATCCGCCACTTTTGCGTAATGCGGCCGCGTAGCGGGCAGGTCGCCGTTCAGATGAACCTGCACCTTCTTCGACTTGTTGGTTTGTGGGTCGAAAACATAGATGCCGCCGAACTGTTCGTAAACCAGCGCATCCGGTCCTGCGGACACACTCTTCATGTCGAGACCCTTATTCTCGACGACTTGCTTGACGGCTTTGCTCTTGGTGTCGTAAGCGAACAGCGTCACGGGGCCATTTCGGTCCGAGAGGAAATAAACGGTATCGCCAAACCAGGCTGGGCTGAAATCATTCGAGTTTTGCCGAGGCAACTTCTCGAGCGAGAGGTCGCTCAACCTGACGATATAAATGGGCGTGGTTTGGCCGCCGCGATAGCGCTTCCAGGCCGCCTGCCACTGAAAGTTCGGTACGTAGGCGATCCGCGTGCCATCCGGCGAGTAGGAACCCTCGAACGCGCGCCACATCGGCAAAGCTTCGGCTACTCCGCCATCGGGAGGAACGGTGTAAAGGCGCGTTATATCCGCAAACGCATCACGTGTGGACACAAACAAAATGTGCTTCCCATCGGGTGCCCAGCCAATCGCGCCATCCTGTTCGGGGTGCCAAGTCAGCCGCTTGGGTTCTCCGCCATCTGCTGGCATCACAAACACGTCCGTATTGCCATCGTAGTGCCCGGTAAAAGCGATCGAGTTGCCATCGGGGGAAAACACGGGCGAGCTTTCGTGGCCGCCGGTGGTCAGTTGGCGCGCCTCGCCGCCCTCCCGCGGCACGCTCCACAGATAGCCGCCATAGACAAAGACAATGGTCGTTTTGCTGATGGTCGGCTCTTGCGCCAACAAGGGCGCCTCGTCCGTAGCTTTCACCGCATTTGCGATTACCAAGAGCATCACTGCCAGTAACCACCCGAAGCGTGCGCGCATTGTTCTCTCCTGTTCGTTCGAGCGAATCTGATCCTCGCGAATCGACAAATTTCAATCTGGAATTGCTGAAAGGTTTAAGCTACTCGGCAAACCCGCATACTACCAACTGTGAGTGTTAGACGGAAAAGATTCTGAAATGTTCGACTGCTTGAGCGGGAACTGCCAGGTTTTCCGTAAATACGTAGCTTAAGGCAAGGGCACACCGGGCATGGCTACGATGCCGGCCATGCGCAGCAGTTCCTGGTATTCAGCTTCGGTGAGGGGAGAAACAATGCGGCGCACCGCTTTCAGCAGCTTCACTTTGCGCAACGCAGGATTAGCCCGCATTTCAGCCAGGGTCACTGGGCGGGGCAGCTTTTCATAAGCCCGCAGATCCGCCACTAAGTTCTTTCCATCGTAATCGTGAGGGTCAGGATAAGGATCCCGTGTCACTTCCGCAATGGAATAAAGGGAACGCTCCGGCGCGGAATGGTAGCAGAGCACGCGGTCGCCTTTTTTCACCTGTTTCAAGGCGCGCACCGCGTCAGCTTTGGCTCCTGCGCCGTGCCACATCTCTTTCCCTTTTACGAAGAGAGTGTCCCAGTGATAGTGGTGAGGGTCCGCGCTGAAGATCCAGTAGTGCCGTGTTTGAGGGGTCGCAGTCGCCATCGGCTCCGATTCGCGTGCAGAATACACGGACGCGGGGCGAAAACCAAACAAAATGTTAAGGATAGAAGGAAAATTTGGGTAAAAAAGCGGGGCAAAAGGTACTAAAACTAACGCGACCAACGATAACCCATTTAAATCGTGTTAATTATAGGGAAAATAGGACCTGCTTTGTCCGGTTCCTTCAATTTCCCACATCCACAAAGATATCCTGCCCACGCACTTCCGTCGCATAGCAATCGACCCCTACGGCGGGATTCTCCACACTTCTACCGGTCGTCACGTCATATTCCCAGCCATGCCACGGGCAGGTCACCACTTTCCCGTGCAGTGGACCTTGTCCGAGAGGGCCGGCACGGTGCAGACAGGTATTGTTGATCGCGTAAATCTTCCCGTCGACATTGGCCACAGCAACGGCCTTGCCTTCGACGTGTAGTTCCCTAACACTGCCGGGTGGCAGTTCCTCCAGTTTGATCGTTCGCACAAAACCCATAATTCGACCCTCGTCGGAGAATCCGATCCATTACGATTTTTCCCCTTGCGCAACCGATGCGCTTACTTCGCGGCTGGTTCGGGGACTTGCGCCACCATCACGTTCTTCTTGAACTCATCCACCATGCCGGAGTGCAGCCGCACTTCGGTAGGCCGCTTTGCCAGCGTCATGGTATCAATCTTGTCCTGCAGCTTCAAAAGGGCGTAGAACAGGGCCTCCGGACGAGGCGGGCAGCCCACCACGTAAACATCCACGGGCACAATGCGATCGACGCCTTGCAGCACAGAGTACGCGTTGAATGGCCCGCCAACGCTGGAACACGCGCCCATGGAAATGCACCACTTGGGATCGGGCATCTGCTGCCAAACACGCTGAATCACTTGCCCCATTTTCAGCGTTACCGTCCCGGAGACGATCATCAAATCGGCTTGGCGGGGCGACGGCCGAAACACTTCCGCGCCGAACCGGGCCATGTCAAAGCGAGCCGTGGTGGAAGCAATCATTTCAATGGCGCAGCAAGCCAGGCCGAAAGTAAGCGGCCAGAGCGAGCTTTTTCGGGCCCAATTGAAAACGTAATCGACTGAAGTAGTCAGGAAATTTTTCTCAAACCGTTGGTCTATGACACCCACTGGGAACCTCTCTCCATCTAGTGCAACTGGCTCTATAGAATTGGGGCTATCGTCACATCTATGACATACCATACCCAAGCAGCGCTGTCAGCTACCCGAATCACAGCGTTCCATTGGAAAGATGGAGCTTACTTCTTGTTCGACTGCCGGATTTGCCGGACCAGCGTGTCGATCTCATCGGACGTGAGCTTGCCGGTGAACTTTGGCATGCGTCCTTTGCCGTTGGCGATCATATTGCGCAGATCCGAGTCGGATGCCGCCGCGACTTTGTCCGACTTCAGCGAGGGCCCAGCGAAGTGCCGCCCTTCCGCAGTCTTGCCGTGACAGCCCGAGCAGTTCTTCGCGAACACCGGGTTCGAGGTCAATGAGGTGTCTGTCGGAGTTTGTGCAATGCCCGGAGCGAAACTCTGGAACGCGGAAGAGAGAAATAAGAGAAGAGAGCGCGTTTTCAAGATATCCCCCCAGAATTAAATAGTAGATGCCTTGATGCCGCAATCCGTCTCCCGACCTCACCAAAGATTACTTCAGCATCGTGGCGTGATAATAGCGGCACTTCCACTCGCCCGCGTGTTTCATCCATACTTCGCCCACCGCGAAACGGAGTCGCTCGGCGGACAGACCGTGGCGTAGCTCAACTTCTGCATTGTACGTGGCGATTGCCCCTTCCGCACCCACGGGCCATGCCTCCAAGTCCCGCAACCAATAATCCTCAATGGGAGCGGCAGCCATTTCTTGCGCGGTGGGCCTGCCTAGATGCACCGTTCCGTCAGCATGAACGGCGCGATATTCGTCGGCCAATAGTTCGCTGTGGGCCGCTTCATCGACCAACAGATACGCGTCCCAGAGTTTCTGGATGGGCTCGGCCAGATCGCGAGTCAGTTCGTTTTCTCTAACCGGATGAACCCTACCCAACGAAGTTAGCCTCGTTTCAACACTTTTGTGCCCGGATCGTCGAACTGCTTGGCGAGAAAGTTCCAGTAGCTGGCCGGCTTCAGGCGCTGCCAGACATCGACAAAATAGGCGTCCGCTCCAATCAGCACGCGAGCCTTGCCGAGTTCCACGCCGCGCAGAATTTTGGCGGCGGCGGTGGGAGCATCGGTGCGCGCGACCTTTTCGAAGCGCGTGAGGCTCTCGTCGCGCAAAGCGGCACCCGCCTGTTGGCCGACTTTGGCATGCTGGGCAATCGAAGTGCGAACAAAGCCGGGATGCACGCAGGTGACACCGACATTGGTGCCCAGCAGTTCGTGATGCAACGATTCGGTGTAGCCACGGACCGCAAATTTGCTGGCGCAATACGCGCCTTGCCCGGAGGCGCCAAAAAATCCCAACAAACTGGAGGTGTTTATGATGTGCGCGCGCTTTTCTTTTTTCAGCAGAGGCAGAAAATAAGTCACGCCGTAGACCACGCCCCAAAAATTGATGTCCATTAACCAGCGGAAATCCTGCAGGGAGATTTCTTCCAGAAGCCCCAGAAGAGCCACGCCCGCATTGTTGAACAGAAAGTTGGCCCGTCCATGTTGTGCGGCCACTTCATCGGCAAATGCTTTCACTTGTGCCTCATCGGCCACATTCACGATGTGCCGCGTTACGTTTCCGGGTGTACCGTCGAGAACCGCGATGGTTTCTGTGAGTCCGTTTTCGTTTACATCCGCTAACGCCAGTGAGGCGCCTTTTGCTGCAAGTTGCTGCGCCAAGCACCGGCCCATTCCCGAGCCGGCCCCGGTGATTACCGCTACTCTGTCATCCCAAAAACCCATACGTCACCTTCTTGCTCCGGTCCCACCGGACACACTGATCATCGTGGCACTCTTAGCACATTTCCAATTGGGCGGCCAGAGTGGGGGTCACAAGGCGACGCCGGGTACGGCACAAACACGGACCAGGTTGCGGCCGGCCCGCTTGGCTTCGTAGAGGGTCTGGTCGGCCCTACGTAGCAACGTGGAAAAGTCGCAGGTCTTCTGGTCTTGGATTCCGGCAATGCCAAAGCTAGCGGTTACCTGCACGCTTTGACCCTGCAGCGGAAAAGATAACGCGGCGAACTGTTCGCGAAAGCGATTCACGGTGGATTCGATGTAATCGGCTTCGACGTGGGTGAAAACCATGACGAATTCATCTCCACCCAGGCGGCCACAGATGTCCGAGGCTCTGGTGTTTTTCCGCAAGACATCGGCGAAAATCTTCAGCACAATGTCGCCGGCGTCATGGCCCAAGTTGTCGTTGATGGCTTTGAAGTTGTCGAGATCGCCCAGAACAACCCACAAGGGGAAATTGTGCCTGGTGGCTCCGCGCAGTTGTTTGGCGGTCCATTCCTCGATGGCTCTGCGGTTCGGCAATCCGGTCAGAGGGTCGGTTCTGGCGGCTTCCTCCAGCATCAGAGTTTTCGCAGCGACTTCGCGATTCAGGTCGATAATGCGGCGGCCCACGCCAACGCGAGCCAGCATTTCGCCGGGGTCAAAGGGCTTGGTCAAGTAGTCATCCGCGCCCGCCTGAAGGCCTTTCACTACATTGTCCTTCTCGGTGTTACTGGTCATGATGACGATATAGGTGTACGGGCGGCTTGGATCCAAACGAATCTGCTTGCACAACTCGAGGCCCGAGAAATCGGGAAGAACCCAGTCGGTGATGACAATGCTGGGAGAATGCTGCCTGGAGAGTTTCATAGCCTCACTGCCATTGGCGGCGAACAGCAGCGAATAGCACTCCGTCGAAAGCACCTGCTCGACTAGCTTGCGGTACACGGGTGAATCGTCCACGACCAGTACCTGGTATTTGTGTTTTTCCTGGTCCATGCGCAGTCACACAACCACTGGTTTGCGTTCTTTTCGACCTGAGGATCCGTGGGAACTTCTCGCTACTGTAGCAGAGCTCGCCAAACACCTAGTCGAGATGCGGGTGGTTAGTGCGAAAGAAGCAATGTAGGCGACGGTGATGCCGCGCCAAGCAAGTGTCATTTCTGAGCGCGGATCAGGAGCGCGCCTTCGGCTTTGAAAGCCCGCAACTCCGCGGCATCGCGGAACCATTTGCCGGTGTAGGTTTCCGGGCTTGGAGACGGATCGGCCACACGCTCTGTGGAAACTTGCGCGAAGCCTGCCTTACGAAATAGTTCGGTCCAGTCCTGGGCCGACAGCAAGTGCGTGGGAATGGCCAGCAGGGCACCCCACTGGTGGCAGTAGGGATTGTCGCGGTAATAGTTAATCAGAATCCAGGCAGAGCCTTGCGGCCGCATCACGCGATGAATATCTCGGGCCCCGGCCGCCAGGTCGGGCCAGTAGTAAGCCGACTCGACCGAGATCGCATGGTTGAAGAAGTTCGGTTCCCAGGGAATTTCCGCGACTTCCCCGGTCACAAACAGGATGTTGTGGTGGTCGATGCTGTTGCGACGCGCTATCCGGATCATTTCATCGGAAATGTCCATGCCCACCACACGGCCTTGCGGAACCAGCTTGCTGATACGCCGTGCGAGCCATCCGGAGCCGCAGCCAACGTCGAGCACATTATCCCCTGCAGCCAGCCCCATTTTTTGAAGCACCGGCAGGGTGATGGGCAGGTGGTCCTGCTCCATGCCGTCACCCCGACCGGCTTCGGCCCAACGGTTAAACTCTTCGCGTAAGGATTGGTTCTCGGATTCGCTCATAGTGATACAGATAGTCTAAACCACAAGAGAGGAAACCAGACGGGTAGGGCAGCATGGGCCAAGCCACAGGCTAGAAGGGGTTGCGGAAAAGTCGGGCGAAGATTCTTCAGGGGCTAAAGCCCAATTCATTTTCGCGACTTACGCGGGGGCTGAAAGCCCCCGCCTCCTAAAAAGCACACAATTTTCCCGCAGCCTGTAAAGCCTGTGCTACCGGGCGCGCAAAGGGCTAGACTGTGCAGCCGCAGGAGGTACAGAAGTGCGCCCCGGGAACCGCAGCGGCACCACAGCGGCAGCAGAAGCGGCTCCCCACAGCGACGGGAACCAGGTGGACTCGGGGATAAGGTTCCGCCGAGACGGCCCAAATCAGAGCGATTACCCAACCGATGATCGTCCATCCCAGCAATAGGTTTAGGAGGAAAATCCCCGCGGCGTCTCGCTTATGCCGGCCAATCAACGCGGGCAAAAAATAGAGGAGAATCAATACTGCCAGGTGCAGCATAAAGCACCTCTTCGCACAAACGCAGGGGCGCGACCACGCGTCCTGCCTTTCTCATTATCTACTACGTATCCGCAGGCCGATTTGTTCCAGCGTTTCGGCGAGTACTAGCTCCCGGCCCCTTGGACCTTTACGAGCAGGTCGGCAAATTTCTGTTTGCGTTCTGCCTGATCCTGTCCGCTTTGCGCTTCAGCAAGTTGTGTGATGTTCATGGAGCAGAACTTCGGGCCACACATGGAGCAGAACTTGGCTTCCTTGTAGAAATCGTCGGGGAGATTCTCATCGTGCATGGCCTTGGCCGTAGCCGGGTCAAGAGAAAGTTCGAACTGCTTGTTCCAGTCGAACAGGAAGCGGGCATAGCTAATGGCGTCGTCGCGATCGCGAGCGCCGGGCCTGTGCCGCGCGACGTCCGCAGCATGCGCCGCAATCTTATAGGCGATCACCCCTTGCTTCACGTCTTCGGGGTTCGGCAGGCCCAGATGCTCCTTCGGAGTGACGTAACACAGCATGGAAGCGCCATACCAGCCAATCATTGCGGCGCCAATCGCGCTGGTGATGTGGTCGTAGCCGGGGGCAATGTCGGTAACCAGCGGGCCAAGAGTGTAGAACGGGGCTTCGTAGCACCATTCCAATTCCTTGTCCACCTGCTCCTTGATCTTGTCCATGGGGATGTGGCCGGGGCCCTCAATCATCACCTGGACATCGTGCTCCCAAGCACGTTTGGTCAACTCGCCGAGCACGCGGAGTTCGGCATATTGGGCTTCATCGCTGGCGTCGGCCAAACAACCGGGTCGCATGCCGTCGCCCAGCGAAAAGCTCACGTCGTGCTTTTTGAAGATTTTGCAGATGTCTTCAAACCGCTCATAAAGGAAGTTCTGCTTCTTGTGATACTCCATCCAGTGGGCCATGAGCGAACCGCCGCGGGAAACGATGCCGGTGATGCGCTTGCGGACTAGCGGCACGTGCTCGCGCAGAACGCCCGCGTGAATGGTCATGTAATCAACGCCCTGCTCCGCCTGCTCTTCGATGACCTCCAGCATCAGGTCCATGGAAAGATCCTCGGGCCGCCGGACGCGGGATATGGCTTCGTACACCGGCACAGTACCAATCGGCACCGGCGAGGCATCGATGATCGCGCGGCGAATCTCCGGGATGTTGCCCCCGGTGGAAAGATCCATTACGGTGTCCGCGCCATAATGTACAGCGTGGTGCAGCTTCTTCAGTTCCTCGTGGATCTCCGAAGTAGTGGCGGAATTGCCGATATTGGCGTTGATCTTACAATTGAACGCCACACCAATGCCCATAGGCTCCAAATTGCGGTGATGAACGTTTGCAGGAATAATGGCGCGGCCGCGGGCCACCTCGCTGCGCACGTGTTCGGCATCCAGGCGCTCACGCTTGGCCACATATTCCATCTCTTCGGTGATGACGCCCTGTCGCGCCAAGTGCATTTGTGACATGTTGCGGCTGCCGATTGCTGCCGCCTGAGCCCCTTCCCGCTTTTCGATCCAAGAATCACGTAGTGCCATGGAACCCCCTTCCCTACGGTGACTCGCATGCTGCAACCAACGGCTGGAACACTCCTGGAAATCCAGCGCGACGCCACGTGGAACAGAAATTATGGCACTGGGCAGAAAGAAGGACAACCGAGGGAAACTGAAGCGCCCGTCCGGAAGGCTTGAAGGTTCGTCGCGGCACTGGGTTGTAACCGTCCTGTAAAACTCGGTCGGAGCGGCAGCGGCCATCACCGTTGACTTTGTGGAGAAACTCGATGCAAATAGACGCTCAGTCTTTCCTGCGTGGAATAGGACCCCGATGAACATCATCGATCTGATTGTTGGGAAGCCCCTGAAAACGAGTGACGAGCGCGCCGAGCAAATCGGTGTTTCCGCCGGAATACCCATCTTCGGCCTGGATGCGCTGAGCTCCGCGGCCTACGGGCCGGAAGCCGCGTTGAGCTTGCTGATTCCGCTGGGTCTGTTGGGCGTGCGCTATATCGTACCGGTTAGCATGGCCATCATCACGCTCTTGGTGATTGTCTACTTTTCCTACTTGCAAACCATCGCGGCCTATCCCATGGGCGGCGGTTCCTACACCGTGGCGCGCTCGAATTTAGGAGCGTTTGCGGGCTTGCTGGCCGCAGCGGCGTTGCTGACGGATTACATCTTGACCGCGGCGGTGGGCATCTCGGCCGGAGTCGGAGCGTTGGTGTCTGCGGTTCCCTCGTTGCAGTCGCACACCGTGATTCTCTGTGTTGCCATTTTGCTCGTGATCACGGTGTTGAATTTGCGCGGCGTAAAGGACGCAGGAACCGCCTTCATGATTCCTACATATGTGTTCATTGCCACGCTGCTAATCATGATCTTCGCCGGGGTGGTCCGCGTGCTGTTGGCCCACGGGCATCCGGCGCCAGTGACAGCGTTGCCGCCGGCCGGCCCAGTGACCACTGCGGTGACTTATTGGTTGTTGCTGAAGGTATTCGCCAGCGGATGCACGGCGCTCACGGGCGTGGAGGCGGTCAGCAACGGCGTGCGTGCGTTCCGCGAGCCGGGCGTCAAGAATGCGCAGCGTACGCTTTCCATCATTATTTTTATTTTGGCGGTGATGCTCGCGGGAATTTCCTACCTGGTGAAGGCTTACCACATCACCGCCACCGATCCGGGCCAGCCTGGCTACCAAAGCGTACTTTCCATGCTGCTGCTGGCGGTGTTCGGCAAAGGTGTTTTCTACTACGTAACCATCGCCGCGATCCTGGTGGTGCTTTCGCTTTCCGCCAACACGGCGTTTGCCGATTTTCCGCGTCTCTGCCGCGCCATCGCGCTGAACAACTACCTGCCGCATGTATTCGGGTATCGCGGCAGGCGGCTCGTGTACACCTACGGCATCGTGATTCTCGGGGCGTCGACGGGCTTTTTGCTGGTGCTGTTTGGTGGCGTGACGGATCGTTTGATTCCGCTGTACGCCGTGGGCGCGTTCCTGGCATTCACCATGTCGCAGTTCGGCATGGTGGTGCACTGGTACAAAAAGAGGGGGCCCCAGTGGGTGCGCAATCTCCTGATCAACGGATTAGGCGCGTGTGTCACGGGACTCACAGTGCTGGTCGTGCTGGTGGCGAAATTCGTGGACGGTGCGTGGATCACGGTGATTTTTATTCCCATGGTGATAGTGCTGTTCCACAAAGTCCGCCACCACTATCACGAAGTGACCGTGGCGACGAATTGTTGTGATGCCGTGGAACCCGCGATTCACAAAACACCGCCGGTGGCCATAGTTCCTTTAGACCGCTGGAGCCGCGTTACCAAACAGGCTCTGGAATTTGCTTCGCGCATTTCCACGGAGATCATTGCGATTCATGTGGAACCCGAGAACCACTCGGAATTGCTGCACGATGATTGGGAGCGCTATGTGGCAGCGCCGTTTCGCGCATCGGGAGCGGAACCACCGCAACTCCTAGTCTTACCCTCGCCGTATCGATTCGTCATCGTCCCGATCGTGCAGTATGTGCGCAAGCTTTCCCACGAGCATCCGAATCGCAGGATCGTGGTGGTGATTCCGCAATTAGTGGAAGATCGCTGGTACGAATACTTCCTGCACAACCAGCGAGGGCGACTGCTGGCGTGGGCGCTGCTGGCGCAAGGCAACAAAAACATCTACGCGCTGTCGTCACCCTGCTATCTGTCCGACCAGAAGGAAGCACGGGCGATGGCGACGCAAGGTGAAAAAGGCTGAAATGCCTCGGCAGCGGTTCAGCTGGACTACGCACCCGGCGAATGCGAGTTCGAAAACGATGCCGGGGGCGGGCAGTGCAGCTTGTGGAGCAGTTCCTGATATTGAGGCTCGTCCTTCAGGAGCTGTAGATCCAGGCTTTCGCGAATCATTAAAAACTGCACACCGTGGTGATCGTAATCCTCTTGCAGCAATTCAAGCGCTTCTTGCTTCCTCCCCATGCGGGCGCAGGTTCGCGCCAACAAGGTGGCCGAGAACTTCCTTTGCAGCCAGAAACTTCTTTGAGACATATACAGGTCGTGAAACAAACCGCGTTCGCCATCGCGGCGGAAACCCGCGCGAGCTGCTGCGGTGGTTTTCTTGAGGACCTGGTCGTGAGTGAGATCTGCAGTCTTATCACTCTCGATCAAGTAATTGGGGTAGTCGCCAACCGTTAGATACATACTGGCAAGATAGCGATGCGGGGAAACGAAATCGGAGTCGGCATTTTCAACCTGCTGGACCAGCTCGAGTCCCTTTTGTGGTTGGCCGGCGTGGAAAAGCAATAAGCCTTTGTCGGCAAGGATCGCGTAGGAACTGGGGTCGAGTTCCTGAGCGCGATCGATCTCGCGGAGACAAATCGGGTACCATTCGGGCGAAGCGAAAGCATTGGCGAACCAAAGATGCGTGAGTGGGTCGCGAGGGTTCAGCTCGATGGCCCGGAGAAATTCTTTTTCTCCGGTTTGAAAATCCCAGTTGCCCCAAATTTCTGTAAAGGCCAAGGAGCGGTGGGCTTCGGCCAGCGAATCGTCCAGCTCGACCGCTTTCTTAGAGGCGGCGATGGAGCGCTGGAAAGCTTCATTTTCGGGCATGACGGAAAACTCGCGCAAAAGATTGTAGGTATCCGCCAGACCCACATAGGCTTGCGCGTTGTTGGGGTCGTGGACGATAGATTGTGTGAAATAGTCGAGGGCGCGATTGAGGCTATCGGGAGTGCGCTTATGCCATTCAAAACGGCCACGGAGGTAGAGCTCGTGAGCCAGTTCCTTCTGGGGATCCGCAGCCGGCCGCGAAAGTCCGGCCCTTGTCAGCAAACTCAAGAGAGACGACGTGTGAGCGTTGGTGGTGCGCAGGTCCGCGAAATAGGTCGTGGTCAGCGCGATCGCGGCGAGCGCCAAAGCAAATGCCAAGACGCGCCAAATCCTGCCATAGGGCTTTTTGGCGGGTGCCGGCACTACTGATGGTGGTTCGCGGGCTGGTATTAAGCCCCCAGCCGGCTCCATTTTCCTTTCGCGATCGTCAGGAACGGCGATTGATTCCTCACGCTTTTCGGAGAGCAACCACTGGTCCAGTTCGGCGCTGAAAGCGTAGACGCTTCCATGACCGCCACCGGGCACATGATGCACGGGCAGCTTGCGCTCGGCTTCCCAGCGCTTGGCGGTTCGCTCGCCCCGGCCGAGATATTCAGCAATTTCTTTCCACGAATCCAGGCGTGTGCGCGTAGGTACTTTTTGAGGACTTCGCGGGCCATGAGGTAGCGCTGGCATGAAATGGCCTGAGGGTGCCTAAAACGGCATTTGTAAACAGGAGCGAAGTGGTTTGAGTATAGCACCAGCCGGAGGAGCCGGCGAGAATTTGGACTCGGTGACAGACAGCCGGGTCTCCGCCCAAAGACCAAAATTATCTGAGTAAAGGATAAGCGTCATGACTAGCGATTTTCGATGCAGCAGTAGAGGTGTGTCCGCACCAGTCCTTGCAGTTGCTGCCTACATCCTAATTGTGCTCGTGGCAGGATGTGGCAGTGGCTCGGGGAAAGTTGCGGTCGGCATATCACCGGCAACAGCGCAGGCCTTGGATCAGGGTCAAAGCGTTACCATCACCGCAGCGGTTGCCCATGACCCCAATCACGAAGGAGTCTCGTGGGCTTTGACGAGTGGACCAGGCGCACTGACCAATACTTCAACGACTTCCGCGACATACAGCGCCAACGGCGCAACCGGCTCGGCCGTCGTCACCGCAACCTCCATCAAGGACAAGACAAAAACCGCCTCATTGAGCATCACCGTCACTGCCATGCCCGCCATCACCATGACCTCCCTCCCCGCAGATACAGAAGGAACCGCGTACAGCCAAACGGTCACGATGACGGGTGGCGCGGGGACAGCGACCTTTTCCATCAGCGCCGGATCCCTCCCCGCAGGACTAACATTAAGTTCCACGGGTACTATCAGCGGAACACCGACTGGCCCGAACCAAACCTCGAATTTCACCGTGAAGGTCACGGACGCAAGCACGGTGGCACCGCAATCGGCGACGCAGGCATTGAGCATCACGATTAACCTGCCGACGCCGCCAAGCATCACGACCACATCGCTGCCAGCAGGAGTGGAAGGCACAGGCTACAACCAGACGATTGCCACCACGGGCGGGTTAGCCCCTTTGACGTTCTCTACAACCACGGGCAGTTTGCCCCCAGGATTGACGCTGAGCGGCGCTGGCGCGATCACCGGAACGCCAAGCGGACCGAACGGCACTTCGAATTTTACGGTTAAGGTCACGGATTCCAGCAATCCAGTGCAGACGGCGACGCAGGCATTGAGCATCCAGATTAATCTGCCCGCACCGCCGGTGATTTCACCCACGACACTTCCCGGTGGAAACCAGGGCACACCGTACAGCCAAACGCTGACGGGATCGAGCGGATTGGCACCTTACTCGTGGACCGTGAGCAGCGGCGCATTGCCGGCGGGATTGGGACTCACAACGAGCAGCGGGACGACCGCGACCATCAGTGGCACGCCGACCACGCAGCAGAGCAATGTGGCGTTCACCATCCAAGTGACGGATTCCAGTAATCCCAGCCAGCACGGTACGCAAGCATACACGGTGACGATTGGTGCGCCGTTGCCATTGTCGGTTACGACGACATCGTCGCAGTTGCCCGGGGGAACCGAAAACGTGGCGTACACAGCGACAAATCTGACAGCAACCGGCGGCATCGCACCGTATACCTGGAGCGTGGTGAGTCCGGGCACGGGTGCTCTTCCCACAGGGATGTCACTGAGTAGCGCTGGGCAGCTCAGCGGAACGCCCACAGTTAGCGGCACGTTCCCGTTCACTGCACAGGTGACCGATTCGACAAACGCAACCGCCACCGCGAATCTGTCCATCACGATCACGGCCCCCTCTGCAGGCTGCGGCAGCGGCAGCGAATCCAATATGAAGGGACAATACGCCTTCAGTTTAATTGGCTATAACTCGATTGGCTTCCTCGGCGCCGTCGGTTCATTTACCGCAGATGGAAGCGGTAACATCACTGCGGGCACCATCGATGCCAACGGCTCCGGTACTGGCGGCTTGGGCTATCAAACCGGCAGCGTCACTGCCAATGGAAGCTTCTACAGCCTGGGCTCAGACAATCGCGGTTGTGCCACGATTGTGACTCCGTTTTACACCTTCACAACGCACTTCTCCTTCGATTCCGCCACGCCGCCGACCATCGGCACGATTCAGGAATGGGAATCTGGGTCAACGCCATACATCGCTTCCGGGCAGATCTTCAAACAGAATTTCCCCACCACTGTACCTAACGGTGTTTGGGTCTATTCGCAAACCGGTGTCTACTCCGCGCAAGGCACCGGCACCGAGGATCGCTTGACCGTGGCCGGCACTAAGACCGTTAGCAGCGGCACCATCACCGCTGGCGAGTACGACTCGAACGTCCAAGGAGTCGTGGTCAACTCCACAGGCATCACCGGCACAGAGACTACGCCGAATTCAACCACCGGCCGGTTCACTGCCGCCACAACGTTGGACAACGTGACCTTGAACCGTGTCGTGTACCTGATCTCCAACACGCAAGAAATCGAAATCACCAGCGATCCCATGAGCACCACGGACGAAATCCTTGTGGGATACGTGCAACTGCAGAGCGGCGCCCTAACCCTGTCCGGCTATCTGGTCTACTACGGATCCGGCATGGAGATTTCTGGCGCAGGCTCGTTTGTGCAAATCGCGCGCATCAAGGTCGCGAACTCCGGCTACACCGGCAGCGTGTACGAAGACGATGCCGGCACTTGGGCCACGCCGACTCCCAGCACTCCGACCTGCACTTATGCCATCGACTCGTACGGCAGAGTGGCTACCAGCGGCGCCAGTTGCGGCACGTTCTACGCCAGCAGCACCTGGAGCTACCCGCCGGTCTTCTATTTGACCGGGACCAACACCGGATTCCTGCTCGGAACTGATCCGGGATCGTTGCTCGGTCAGATCGCTCCGCAATCGGCCACCTCGCTGACCACGAATACCTACTATTTAGGGATACAGGAAGTGGTTAACCAAGGTGTGCAGACCGCGACCGGTTTCATCCAAACAAACCCATCCGGCGCTATCAACGGCACCGTCGATGAGACCTCCATCGGGTCGCCGGAACAAGCCAATCAAATACTCACAGACACGCTTACCGTGAATAGTGACGGCACTTTCACCAGTGCGCAGAATGGCGGGAAGGTGTACGGCATCATTCTGTCGGACTCCCAAGCTGTAACTGTGAACAAACAGGGGCATAGCTACCCGACCATTATGGTTATCTCCACGGGCCCGGCATCGTGAGGTAAGTGATTTGGGTGGGCCCGGAGGGAAACCTCCGGGCCCATTCGCTCTTAGCGGCAAAGTCTTCGGTGCAAGTCCCCCCTCAAAGCCATTGAGAACATCCATACAAGGAGACTTCCATGATCAAAACGAAACTGGCAGTAAGACTTGCGTGCCTGCTCCTCGCCTTCAGTGCGATGGCGGTTCTCTTCATCGCTCCCATCTCCGTCGCACAGGATTCCAAAACTCCCGCGGTGCTACCCGCGCCATCGAGCGGCAAGGCCATCGTGTGTATCTACCGCACTTATAGATTTACCGGGTCGTCTTCACATGACGAGCTGTATGTCAACGGTACGCATCTCGCCAAACTCCTGAACGACGAATACGCATTCATCGAAGTGCCGCCAGGGATGGTGGTGATCTCTGGATTACCGAAGGAGTACTACGGAACCATCATCATGTCCGCGGCGGCGGCCGCCAATCAAGCCAGGCAGAAAGAAAACGAGCGGGCCCGGTTTGAGGCGGAGGCGGGCAAAACCTATTACTTCAAATGGACCGCCGGCGCCTTTGCGACTGGGATCAAGGTGACTCCTGAGGATCCCGGGGTCGGAGCTAAGGAGATCCGCAAACTTCATGTCTCCAAACCCGTTGAAGACAATGAACAAGCAAAACCGGGAGCCCAATCGGCCAAGCCTGACGAGTCCGCCAAGCCCGCTGAACCCCCTGCATCCAATCAGCCGACCAAGCCCAACTAGTTTTGCAGCGCGGGGGCGGGGGCCTGCACTTCGCCCCTGATGTTAAAGAGACGATTCTCTGACATAGATTTTGAAACAATAGGAATCTGACCGGTTTTGATGCCGAATAAGCTTCCTTCAAAGGAGACTTGCGATGAGGAATTTTGCGAAAAAGATTGCCGAGCTAGCTGCGGGGAAGCTTGTGAATCGTCTGCGGATGCCACTGATGGCTCTCCTGGCTCTGTTTACCTTCGTGGTGGCATTGCATGCACAGAGGCTCCTGCCAGGATGGGGCCAGCCGTTTCCGCCGTTTCATATCGCCGGCAATTTGTATTACGTGGGCGACCAGGATCTGGCTTCCTATATCGTGGTTACCCCGCAAGGAATCATCCTGATCAACAGCGGGGTGAAGGAAGACGTGGCCATCATCGAGAAAGGTGTGCAACAGTTGGGGTTCCATTACAAGGACATCAAGATCCTGCTGATCAGTCATGCGCACTACGACCATGCCGAAGGCAGCGCGCAAATCATCGAGGACACGGGCGCGCAATACTACGTGATGGATGCGGACGTACCCACGATCGAGTCCGGTGGAAAGGAAGATTTCCACTATGGGCGGGATGGGTGGGCGCACTTCCCACCGGCAAAGGTTGACCGCGTGCTCCACGACGGTGACAAAGTGGAACTTGGCGGCTCCGTGCTGGTGGCACACCTGACCGCCGGCCATACCAAAGGAACGACCACCTGGACGATGGACGTAACCGAAAGCGGCAAAATCCTGCATGTCGTGATTGTCGGCAGTCCGAATGTGAATCCCGGCTATAAATTGGTGGGAAACAAACAATATCCGCAGATCGCCGAAGACTACCAGCACGGCTTTGCGGTGTTGCAGAGTCTGCCATGCGACATCTTTCTCGGTTCTCACGGAAGTTACTTTGGGTTGAAAGAAAAATATGCGAAGTGGAGCGCAGGAGACAAGGACGCGTTCATCGATCCCGCCGGATATAAAACCTTCGTAGAACAGCACCAAGAAAAATTCGAAATTGCGCTGAAGAAGCAGCAGTGAACCAGCCTCGAATTCCACAAGTGCAAGAACCCTCTCGCCCCTGTATCCAGGCAGCCCTTTTCGATTAATGGCTAGGTAGGGTTTCTCCCTCGTGATGCGTCGGCGGCCTCTTGATCAGAAACATAAACGGGATCATACAAAGACAAACGACGCCGAGCAGCCAGAACACGTCGATAAACGCTAGCATCGCCGCCTGGCGTTGCACTTCGCCGTAGAGCAACGCCCCGGCCTGATGCATTGCTGTGGACGCGCTGGAGCCCTTTTCCTGCAGGTCGGCGGCCAGGCCGTGGAGTGCGGCAAGATAGCGCGGATTGAGTGGGCTGACGTGACCGATAAGATCGTTCTGGTGCTTTTGCGTCAAGCGCGCCTGAATGGTGGTGACCATGGAGATGCCCACGCTGCCACCGATGTTTCGCGCCAGATTGATCAGCCCTGTGGCGTTGTTCATCTTTTCTTTTGATATAAAGGAAAACGCGGTGACGTTGATAGGCACAAACAGAAACGCCAGCCCGCCGCGGGAAATCATCCAGAGATACACGTACGTCCAAAAGCCGGTGGTCAGATTAATGTAGGCCAGTTGGAACATACCCACCGAGAGCACCGTTAGGCCAAAAATGACCAGCCAGCGTGCCTGAAAACGCGCCAACAGCCAGCCCACCAGCGGCAAAGAAACCAGCGTCACAATGGCTCCGGGCGAAAGAACCAGGCCGCTTAGTTGCGCAGTGTACCCGGCCAGCGTCTGCAGCATTACCGGAAGCAATACTGTGCTGCCGTAGAGAACCACGCCGAGCAGGAACATAAGAAACGTAGCGGTGGCGTAATTGCGGTTCTTGAATAGATGCAGTTCGACCACGGGATCTTTTTGCCTAAGCTCCCAGAGCACCGCGCCAATCAAACCTACGGCGCAAACCACCGAGCACCACACAATAAAGTTCGACCCGAACCAGTCGTCCCGCTGGCCTTTGTCAAGCACCACTTGCAAGAAGCCGAGGCCGACCGCCAACAGGCCGAGGCCAATATAGTCAATGCGGACGCCCTCGCCATTTTCACTGCGCGCCACGTGCGGCGGGTCGTGAATGAGCGTGGAGGTAAGAAAAATCGAAAGCAAGCCAACCGGGATATTGATGAAGAAGATCCAGCGCCACGAATAGTTGTCGGTGAGCCAGCCTCCCAGCGTCGGCCCCACAATCGGCGCGACCACCACACCCATTCCGTAAACGGCCATGGCCATGCCCTGCTTCTTGCGCGGAAAGCTTTCTACAAGGATGGCTTGCGAAACCGGCTGCAAGCCTCCGCCTCCTGCCCCTTGCAGCACGCGGAACAATACCAGCAGCGGAAGGCTGGTGGCCATCCCGCACAGAAAGGAGCTCACGATGAAAATCATCACGCACGACATATAAAACGTTTTGCGCCCGAATAGCCGGGAGAACCATCCGGTTAGTGGCAGCACGATCGCGTTCGAAACCAAATAGGAGGTCAGCACCCACGTGCTCTCGTCCACACCCGCGGAAAGGCTTCCGGCAATGTGCGGCAAGGCCACGTTAGCGATGCTGGTGTCCAGCACTTCCATGAACGTGGCCAGCATCACCGTGAAGGCGATGAACCAGGGATTGACGCCGGGCCGCGTGAAGTCCGTGGCGGAGAGCGTTTCGGATGGAGCCAACGTGCTCATGGATGAGCGGTGACCGCAGGCGGCGGGAGCATTGGCGTGCGGAATCGGAGGCCGTTACGCCGGGGTGGTCACAGTACGAGGGTAGCGCGGTGGGGTGGAGGTAAACAGTGGCGCGCGTCACAGAACACGGCATGGCGTGCCAAAAGCGCCAAGCAGCGTTTACTTGGAAGGAAACAATTTCCGGAATTCGGGATCGTTGTGGAGCACGTTGAGGTCGGGGTCCTGGTGTGGCCAATCAAAATTGGCGTAGCCCGCATCGAGCGAACGCCGCAGCAGGTCGAGAGCTTCTTGCTTTTTCCCTAACACCGCATAAGTACAGGCGGCGTTGTAGAGCACGTTGGAATCATTGGGGCGAAGCGCGACGGTCATTTCCAGGTGGCGCACCGCGTCGTCAGGCCGGCCCATGTTGGCATAGTCGGCGGCGAGCAGGCTGCGCGCGCGAACATCTTCCGGAACCAGTTCGAGTTGGCGCTCCAGGGCGTTCATTTCTAATTCTCGATAGCGCTGCAGCTCGGTGGAGCGGCCGAGGCGCTCGAGCGCGTTCACGATCGGAATAAACACGTTGTAATCGTCGCCATTCGCTTCGATGGCCTTCTCCCTCAGTTCCGCCGCTTCCTGAAAGCGCCCGGAGGCAAAATAGACCCTGCCGAGCACGTTGTAGACTCCTTCGCAATCGGGCTTCAGCGCGATGGCCCGCTTGGCCAAATCGATGGCCTCTTCGTGCTTACGCTGGGAATAGGAGATACGCGCTTGCGCCACGATTGCTTCGGCGAGGTTCGGGTCGAGTTCCAGCGCCTTGCTGGAGGCAGCTTCGCCACGCACCACCCATTTGGCGTCGTGTTCGCGAACTTCGTGAATGATTCCGCAGATATAAGCAATTCCCGCGTGCGCGAGGGCAAAATTGGGATCCAGCTTGATGGCCTGCTCATACATTTGAAGGGCGAATTCGAGGCTTTCCCTGCGGGCGTAGCTGCGGCCACGCAGATAATAGTCATAGGCTACGGAGTTCTGCGTGGGCTTGCTGGCGATCTTCTGTTCTTCTTGCGGCGAAAGATTGATGCGGAAGGCCTGCGCAATGTTGCGGGCGATTTCGTCCTGTACTTCGAAAACATCGTCCATTTCGCGGTCGAAGCGTTGCGCCCACAGCGCGTGACCTGAATGCGTTTCCACCAGCTGTGCGGTGATGCGTAGCTTGTTCCCGGAACGGCGGAGACTGCCGCTGAGGACATAGGCGGCGTTCAGCTCGCGGCCGACTTGCGGAGCAGTGACCGGCTTGTCGCGATACGGCAACAAAGCCGGCCGCGGAAACACTTTCAGGTTTTTGATGTTAGTCAGTTCGGTAATGATGTCCTCGGTCATGCCGTCGCGCAGGTACTCATCTTCTTTGGCGCTGCTGAGATTTTCGAAGTACAGAACGGCGACGGAATTTTCCGAACGAGCAGCCGTGGAGGAAGGTACCGGCGAAATATAGGAAGCCGTCCTGCCGGAGAGGTTGCGCTTGCCGGAGTCCAGATCGCGTTTCAAGCGCTTGAAATCGGCGCGCAGTTCGGCAGCCGATTGATAGCGCAAGTCGCGATCCTTTTCGAGCGCCTTCAAAATGATGGTGTCGATCGACTCGGGAATCTCTGCGTTCAACGCGCTCGGTGCGGTGGGATTGCTATTGAAGATCGCATTGAAAATTACCGCCGAGGTCGCGCCGCGAAAGGGCGGTAAGCCCGTAGCCATTTCGTAAAGGACCGAGCCAAACGAAAACAGATCGGAGCGCGAATCGAGAGACTCGCCGCGCGCCTGTTCCGGAGACATATAGGCGATGGTGCCCATGGAAGTGCCTGGGGTGGTGAGCGTGTCGTCGCGCACGGGAGAGCGTTTATCGGTATTAGAGGAGTCGGAAGGTTCGGTCTCGGGCGAGACGGCGAGGATGGCGCCCAGCTTGGCCAGCCCAAAATCGAGTACCTTCGCTTGTCCCGCGCGGGTGACAAAGATATTGGCGGGCTTAATGTCGCGATGGGTAATGCCGCGAGCGTGCGCGTGGTCCAGGGCGTCCGCCACCTGCGTGCCAATGTCCAGCAGACGGTCGGCGCGCATGGCTCTGCCGGAAACCAGATTTTTCAGCGTCTCGCCTTCCAGGAACTCCATCACGATAAACGGGTGCCCCTGAGGGTCTTCTCCGATTTCGTGTACGGTGCAAATGTTGGGATGGTTTAGGGAAGCGGAAGCACGAGCTTCGCGAAGAAAACGTTCCAGAGAAAGCTTGTCGCGGAGGGCCTCTTCGGAAAGGAATTTCAAGGCGACCGAGCGGTCCAGAGTCGTGTCGCGCGCGGAGTAGACCACACCCATTCCGCCGCCCCCCAGTTTCTGGAGGATTTGATAATGAGAGATCGTCTGACCAATCATGAGCCGACAGTGCCTGAACCTAGCCCCACGAGGATAGGGGGATTTAGTGCAAGTGTCAAAGAATCGGTGCGCCAAACCGATGGGAGTAGTCAGTTAGGAATATAGCCAATCAACAACGCGACCAACTGCATCGACCGTTTGCTCAGCGGCCCTTCGGCAAGATGAGGAAGGAGTAGCCAAAGCCGACATACGCATGCGGAGCCGCATTCGTGAGGCCGACGGCCACGTGAAAGTCAATCTGTTGATGCGGCGTGAGCTTGTATGCAGTGCCGAAATGCAGGATCTGTTGCGAGCCGCCGTGTTCCGGGAAATCGCCAGCATATTCCACAAAGGCATCCCATCGTTGGCTCAGTTGCCGGTCGAGGTAAAAACTGGTCTGTCCCGTGAAGTTGCGTTGGGCGCCGACCGTCGGCCAATAAAACGCCACTTGGCCCCCGAGAGTCCAATTTGTCGAGAGGCTGCGAGACCACGGCAATTGCAACCCGGGATCGTAGCCGTGGCTGGAAATGCCGTTGGCCCCCGTGGGGAAACTGACGAAGATAATCGCAGACACCTCGAAGCCGTGAATCGGCCCGAACTGCTGCTTTACACCGGCCGCAAGGTCCCCGAATCCCGAAGTGTTTGATGAGCCAAAGGGTAGATTGTAGTAGTAGTCCGGTACTTCGAGTCGCAGCTCCGTTTTGGCCAACAATCCGTAGCGCAGGTTCGTTTCGGGTAGGTCGAGCGAGTTGTTGCCATCCTGGTTGGTGATCTGCAGGCCGTTTTCGGCCTGAAACGCGCCTTGCGGAACCACAATGCTGGAGGCGGCAACGGCTGGGCGGTCGGTGGCAATAGTGACCGTGTTACTGGAGGTGTCGGTCTGCGCGCGCAGCGGCACCGTGAGCATCCAACACATGAGGACCGAGGCGAGCAGGAAGCGAGACATAATCACGGTGGACGAAGATTGTAAATCAATCCGAATGCTGCAGATGAAGGCGTGGGAAAATTGTGGCCCGTATGGGGCATCGAGTCCATGAAATGAAATAGAAGAGAAGGAAGCCGCCGAGCAGTAATATACGATTTCGTTGTCACAAAACGGAGAGAGGCGACGTTATTTCTAGTGTGAACACAGCAACGGAAGCGCTCTCGGAAGTGAAGCCACGGGACGAAGCGCGCCACATCGAAGCTGTTTTCCGCGAGCAGTACCCTCGGGTGGCTCGCATCATTGCCCGTGTGGTTCGCGATCGCGCACGAGCCGAAGAACTGGCGGTTGAGGTGTTGCTGAAACTGTGGCGAAGCCAGAAGGCGCAGAGAGGGAAAGTGGAAGCGTGGCTCTACCGCGTTGCGGTCCGCACGGCCTTGGACGAACTGCGGAGCCGCAGCCGCCGCCGGCGCTATGAAACATTGTTTGGGCTGCTAGTGAGAAATGCAGCCCCAGCAACACCGGAGCAGATTCATCGGACAAGCGAAGAACAGGAGAGAGTCCGTCTTGTGCTCAGCATGCTCGAACCACGGCAAGCGGAACTTCTGGTACTGCGAAGCCACGGATTCCGCTACGAGGAAGTTGCTTCGATACTTGGCTTGAATCCCGTTTCCGTTGGAACACTGGTCGCGCGTGCGCAGCAGGCGTTCCGAAAGGAGTACACCCGACGCTATGGACACGAATAAGGAAAAAAATACCAGCGACTGGGTGGATGAGCGGATGTCCGCTCTTAACCCTGAGAACAGCTGGCAACCGAACTTAGCGGCTGGGCTGGCTCGATTGCGTGCAATGCGACGCACAAACAGCTGGACCGGCAGAACGTTGATTTGGGCGGCCGCAACCATCGGCGTCATCGTGGCGTTCATGATTGCGCTTCCATCGCCGCAAGTGCTGGCACACAAGTGCGTGGAATGCTCCGTAGCGGTGTGGCAGAGCCTTGCTGCGCCTTACGCCACAACAAGCCTTCAGCTGGCGGCGAATCGCAAACCTGCAGCGGATTTCCAGTTGACAGGCGCAGACGGCAAGGACGTGCGGCTCTCCGATTTAAAAGGCAAGGTCGTTCTGGTGAATTTCTGGGCGACGTGGTGTGAAGGCTGTCAGGTGGAGATTCCCTGGTTTATCGAATTTCAGAAACGCTATGGCAGCGAGGGGTTAGTTGTGATTGGCCTGTCCATGGACGATGACGGATGGAGGTCCGTCCGGCCGTGGATTAAGGAAAAGAACGTGAACTATTCAATCGTGATCAGCGAGCCGGAAGTAGCAAAGCAATATGACTTGCAGACGATGCCGCTTAGCGTGCTCATCGACCGCCAAGGAAGAATCGCCGCAACCGATAGCGGTATCGTGAACAAGGCCGAGACAGAGAACAACATCAGCCTGCTGCTGAAGGAACCCAAATAGCATCGTATGGGTATGACAGGGTGCTTGGAGCCTTTGGTTGAGTTCAATGGAGGCACAAACCCTGATGCCACGCTGCAACCACCTTCCCCATCGAGTCGTTATTGAGCAGCGGCAAAACGCCAAAGCATGTAATTGCTAAAACAGCAAAGAGACAAAAAAACAGCTACGCGCGCGAGGGTCAAACGCGGCAAGAGCGAGAACACGATTAGGCCGAGAAACGGCGCAACTTGCAGTACGTAACGGTCGTAGAACGGATGATTTCCGCCCACACCCACTTGCTCTGCGACAAAAAACACCAGGATGAGTAGGGCGAAGCAAACTGGAGGGCGGCTGCCGAGAAGGACTCTGCGATTCCAAATAAAAGACAGTACCGCCAGGGCATTGAAAATGACGATGCTTGCAAAGAGGAACAGAATGAGCCGGGTACCGCGAGCCCGGGATACCATTTGGATAGACGAAGAAAAGGGTCCCGGTTGAAGGAAAAAAGAATTGAAATAACTGACTGCCGCGCCTACAAGCACCGCGCTCACCGCCGCCACGCGAAACCGCCACCCAGTCAGTCGAACCATGTCAGGAAACGTAAACGGGAGCAGATAGATAGCCACATAAAAGCCAGCGACGATAGGCCTCGAAAGGTTTAATCCAACCAGGGCTGTCGCCGTATGATGGTAAGCCGTGCCCGTCACCATCTCTGGGCTGGCAATGTTTTTCCATGCCAGCAGCAATAAGGCCACCGGCACGCACGCGGCAAACAACGAAAAAGACACCTTCAGTGAGGAGCGCAACCGCTGCTCCGCTGGAAGCTTCAGCAGATGGTATCCGGCAAACAATGCTGCAGCAGGCAGTAGAGCCAGATAGTATTGCCGACAGGTGGTGGCCACTCCCATGGACACGCCACCAAGTATTCCAAGCGCAAGGGGACCTGTCGTTTTCGCCGCCGAAGGCAGGAACCTGATCCATGCGATGACGCCGCACGCCGCAAACAACAGCGCTGGGCCCTCCGTAAGCAAGGTCGCCGCAGCCTGTACGGAATGGGGGAACACCAACACGGCCAATAAAGCCCCATACCAAATCTCGGGGAACGCGCTGCTCCGTGCCGCGACCAGAAACGCGGCGGCCAACAGTATCCAGCTAGCTAGTATCGCAATTCTGGCATTCCTTAATTCGCTACCAGGCAAAAGATGCACGCCTGTCGCCATCCAAAGGTAGGCTGTGGGTCCGGGCGCATTCTTATGTTGGAGGAGGGATGCGGCTGATAGGCCTCGAGTAGCGTAATTCTGGAGATCGAAGGTATGAAGGTAATCGTCGTAGACAGGCCGATCGACTAACGCGATAAACAGGACAGCCGAGAGAATGTTGATGGCAAGGACGACCAGAGCGCATTTCCTAAGCGTTGGTACCTCGCCTCGTTTGTCCATGGTTTGAATGAACGTGGGTCCGACAACCAACAGCAACCCCTTGGAAATTGGACGGGTTCGCAGGTGATGTTAGTTAAGTGGGTTTGAGTAAAAATGTGACGGTGGTCGCAGAGCGGTGTGACCCGAACTGAACAGGTTCTCGGGCCGACCAGGCGGCTGAAGACCGAATTGAGCGTCGAAGCAAGCGACGGAGTCTTGTCTTTTGAGATCGAGAACAACATCAACTTAAAGAACTCAGATAGCCAGGAACAACGGCGGGATGAGCGTATTTTTGCGATGCCCTGGAAGGGCTTAGCGTTATGCACAAGGGCTGTGGAATTGTGGATAACCAAAAAGCTACTTCAGTAATTTGTACTTGACAAGAGGCGAATATAAAGCGAATCTGGTTACCAGCGCGCTCCAGACTGTAGGCTTTGCCATGGCAGACACCGTAAATCCTCTCTTGGCGGCAGACCAATTCTCCTTGGCGCTGAAACGCTATTGGGGTTATGACGGCTTTCGTCCCCGGCAGGAAGAAGTGGTGCGGGGCTTGGCGGCAGGGCGCGATGTTTGCGTGGTGATGCCCACCGGCGGCGGAAAGTCGCTGTGCTATCAACTGCCGGCGGTAGTCGATGCCCGTCGCACGGCGGTAGTGATTTCCCCACTGATTGCGCTGATGCAAGACCAGGTGGCGCAATTGCGACAGATGGGGATTCCCGCAGTATTCCTGAACAGCGCCGTAGTAGAAACGGACCGCCAGGAAGTCAAGCGAAAGGCGGTCACCGGGGAATACCGGCTGATTTACGTGTCGCCGGAGCGCGTGGCAATGGACGGCGCCGCAGCGTGGATGAAACAAGTGCCGGTTTCCTTTTTCGCGATTGACGAAGCGCACTGCATTTCGGAATGGGGGCACGACTTCCGGCCGGAGTACCGGCAACTGAGCAAATTGCGGGCGATGTTCCCTACCCAAGCGATTGCCGCGTTCACCGCGAGCGCTACCCAACGGGTTCGGCACGACATCGTGGAGCAATTGCGGCTGAAGAATCCGCTGAAGTCGGTGTCGAGTTTCCGCCGGGAGAACCTGCGTTATGTGGTTCGCGAGTGCAAAGGTGGAATGCAGGACCAGCTTTTGCTGGACGCGGTCTCTCGGGTAAAGAGCGGCAACGTGATTGTGTACTCGCCGACAGTGGCGCGAGTGGGCGAGATCATCGATTTACTGGGCGAGAACGGAATTGCTGCCGTAGGCTATCACGGACAAATGGATGCCGCCACACGCCGGGCCAATCAGGAAAGATGGATGAACGAGGAAGCGCCGGTGCTGGTCGGCACGATCGCCTTCGGTCTTGGGATCAACAAACCGAACGTACGGGCGGTTGTGCGTTTGGGGTTGCCGGACAGCATCGAGCAGCTTTATCAGGAGACCGGACGCGCGGGGCGGGACGGTTTGCCCGCGGATTGCTACTTGTTTTGGGAAAAGCGCGACAACGGCTTGCGTGCTCACTTCATCAACCTAATCAGTGATGCCGAAGAACGCGAACGCGCTTGGAGCCGCTATCACCGGATGCAGGACTTCGTGAAAGGGACGCGGTGCCGGCAACGGCAGATCTGCGAGTATTTTGGTGAAAACGTGAAGTGGGAGGAATGTGGAGTGTGCGACTCGTGTGCTGGTTTGCCGGCTTGGATGGGCGGTACGGCAGCGATCGCCGGTAGCCAGGAACGGGTGAGCCGCAGTCCCCGCGCGATTACCGAAAGGATGTCGTTTCAGCGAGTGCCAAACGTTTCCGTCAATGAGGAACTGCGGGAATTTATTCGCGAGTGGCGGCGCATTACGGCGCGGGAGAAGATGATTGCGGCATTTGTGGTGCTTCATGACACCGTGCTGGATGAACTGTGCGTAAGAAAACCCCGGAACTTGCAGGAACTGCGTCAGATTTCCGGGATAGGTGAAAAGAAGTGCGAGATGTATGGGCAAGCGATTCTGGAGTTGTTCCCGCGATTCGAAAAAGGCGAACGCGCCAGCCCGGAGTGGCGCGCCAAGCCGTCGAATGCGCTGGCGGAGACTCTCGAATTATTACAGCAGGGACATTCGTTCGAAGAGATTGCGCGGATTCGCGGAAGGAAAGTGACCTCGGTTGTAGTGCTCGTGGCGGACTTGATCGAACGAGGCGACGTGCAACTAAAGCAGGAATGGATTGATGCGGAACGCCACGAGCAGATCCGGGAAGCCTGCGTACGCTTGGGACTGGAGTGGATGAAGCCGATCAAGGAGTCGCTTCCGGAAGAGGTGACCTACGACGAAGTTCGGCTGGTGCTGGCGGAAATGCGCCGAGAAAAGAACATGGCGAGCGGCGCGTAAGCATCTCTGGACTTCGAGATCTATTGCGACGCTCGCCGAGTATCCCGGCACCCACCAATCACAACCTCCGCAAAATGGCGCGGCGGTAAGGAATGCGTCCGGCTAGAGCAATGGGGCGCGGCCATTGAAGCGCGCGGCGGAGCCCAATTCTTCTTCGATGCGCAGCAATTGGTTGTATTTGGAGATGCGGTCGGTGCGCGATGCCGAGCCGGTTTTGATCTGACCTGCGGCAGTGGCGACGGCGAGGTCGGCGATGAAGGTGTCCTCCGTTTCGCCGGAGCGGTGCGAAATGACCGATTTGTAGCCAGCCTTGCGGGCCAGTTCGATGCAATCGATGGTCTCGATGACCGTGCCGATCTGATTCAACTTAATCAGGATGGAATTGCCGATACCTTCGTTGATACCGCGAGAAAGCCGCTCGGTATTGGTCACGAAGATATCGTCGCCCACCAGCTGAATTCGCTTCTTCGCGGACTTGAAGCCCAGGGAATTGGTTAACGCTTTCCAGCCAGACCAGTCATCCTCCGCCATGCCGTCTTCCAACGAAACGATGGGGTATTTCTCGACCCACTTGGTCCAATAGTCAGCCAGTTCCAGCGAAGAGTGCGTAGATTTATCCGATTTCTTGAACACATATTTGCCGCTAGCCTTGTCGAAGAATTCGCTGGCGGCTGGGTCCAGCGCGATGGCCACTTGTTCGCCCGGCTTGTAGCCGGCAGTGCCGATGGCTTCAAGCACAATCTGGATGGCTTCCTCATTGGATTTGCAACTGGGCGCAAAACCACCTTCGTCGCCAACCGAGGTGGAATAACCATGCTTTTTCAACGCGGATTTCAGGGCATGAAATACCTCCACACCCCAGCGCAGCGCTTCACTAAAGGAAGAAGCGCCCACCGGCATGGCCATGAACTCCTGGAAATCGACGGAACTGTCCGCATGCGCTCCGCCATTCAGAATATTCATCATCGGCACCGGCAGCAGGTTCGCGGAGTGATCGGTGGAGTAGCGCGCGAGATATTTATACAGAGGCTCTTTCGCGGCGGCAGCAGCAGCACGAGCGGCGGCCATGGAAACGGACAGGATCGCGTTGGCGCCGAGGCGGGATTTCGTCGGAGTGCCATCGAGAGAGATCATTTTATGGTCGAGCGCGCGCTGATCCGCCGCATCCGCTCCGGTCACAGACTTGGCGATCTCGCCATTCACATTGGCGACCGCCTTGAGGACGCCCTTGCCGAGGTATTTGGATTTATCGCCATCGCGGAGTTCGAGCGCCTCATGTTCGCCAGTGGAAGCACCGGAAGGAACAATGGCTCGGCCGAAGGCTCCGGACTCCAGCGTGACTTCCGCCTCGACGGTGGGGTTGCCGCGAGAGTCGAGGACTTGCCGGGCGTGAACCCGAGTGATTTTGGTGGCCATGATAGTGGATTCTCCTGTGTGGTTTGCAGAAGGAAAATTGTAGCAGAGGTGGGGAAAGAGGGGCGTGATGTGGAGCACAAGGCGGAGATCGTCACTGTACCAAGAAACGAAGGATTGCGCGCTGCAGGCCCGATTTGGGACCCACAACAGGCGCCTCAGTGCCTGTGGGACAATTGGACAAACACGCCCTCAGCGGCTGAAGCCGCAATGATTCCTCGTGCGTTACGGCACGACTAAAGTCGTGCCCTGACGAAAAAGATGAGTTCTCGCACAGACTCCTGAGACCGTCATCACTGCGAATCGGGCTCTTCGATGAGCGATTCCTGGCGAACCACCACGACGATGCCAGAGGGCGTCACGTGGAACCGCCGCCGGTCGGCCTCTAAATCAAAGCCGATCTCCGTGCGCTCTGGCAAACTGACGTGCCGGTCGATGATCGCGCGGCAGATCCGCGAGTGGCGCCCGATGTTGACGTGATTGTAGATGATGGAAGCGGTCACCTCGCAGAAGCTGTTGACGCGCACATCATAGCCAATCACGCAGTTCTGCACACGGCCACCGGAGAGAATCGAGCCCCCGGCAACAATGGAGTCGAGCGCGATACCCTTGCGGTCTTCATCGGCGAAAACGAATTTCGCTGGAGGGTACTGCAGCTGCCAGGTGCGCAGGGGCCAATTCTTGTCATAAAGGTTGAACACCGGCGACACACTGACCAGATCCATGTTGGCTTCGTAATAAGCGTCAATCGTACCGACGTCGCGCCAGTACAGAGACTCTTTGCTGTTCTCGTCGATAAAGTTGTAGGCATACACGCGATGCTTGGCGATGATGCGCGGCAGTATGTCTTTGCCGAAATCGTGCGCGGATTTAGGCTCTTCGGAATCGGCAAGCAGAATCGGAATCAGCAACTGCGTGTTGAAGATGTACACGCCCATGGAGGCGTTGCAGTGTGTGTTCTTGTGCGCCGAGGTTCTCGGCTTCGCTGGTTTTTCTTCGAATCCGCAAATGCGCCAGTTTTTGTCGGTCTCAATCACTCCGAACTGTTTGGCCGCTTCGGCAGCAGGAATTTCGATGGTAGCCACGGTGACATCCGCGCCGGAGTCGGCGTGCTGCTGCAGCATCTTGGCGTAATTCATTTTGTAGATGTGGTCGCCGGAGAGAATGAACGTGTATTTCGAACGCTCGCTGCCGATGGAGTAGATGTTCTGATACACCGCGTCCGCCGTGCCTTGATACCACTGCTGAGACACGCGCATTTGCGGCGGAAGCACTTCGATGAAATCGCCAAGTCCCATCAAGGGCGACCATCCGGCGCGCACGTGGCGGGAAAGACTGAGCGCCTTGTATTGGGTGAGAACGAAGATGCGCCGCAAGCCAGAGTTGATGCAATTCGACAGAGTGATGTCGATGATACGGTACAGCGCGCCAAAGGGAACCGCAGGCTTGGCGCGATCGCGAGTCAGCGGCCACAATCGCTCCCCCTGACCTCCGGCAAGCAGCACTGCGATGGCATCGCGCATATCGGGCATGACGGTCTTCTCCCGAGGCAGGGGTATGAAACATCTCAGTGTACCAGCAGACGCAAGCGCGGCGCGCCCGCTTCAAGAAGTACAGCAGAATACCGATAGACGATCAGTTAGTTAACGTTGCCGGCACCAGTATCTCGAAAGATATCGAGGTCAGGCCGAAAAGGGAATAGCGTAAAGAGTACTTGACTTGGAACACTTGAATTGACTACAAGAAGCCAGCAGCCTCATGAGATAATATCACCAGGCGTAGCACTCAACTTTTGGGGTGGGTGTTATTACAGGTACTTTAAATCCGAACCGGAATAGAGGTGAAGTTCATTGGCAGAGGTGATCATTCAAGAGAATGAGTCTCTTGAAAATGCACTGCGACGTTTTAAGCGCAAGGTGCAACAGGAAGACATCATTAAAGAGATAAAGAAGCATAGCTTCTACATGAAGCCCGGTGAGAAGCGCCGGGCCAAAGAAGCGCTTTCGCGGAAGCGACTGCGCAAGAAGCAGCGTCGCGAACAGGATTAAACCTGCTCAGCGACGAAGCTCGGCGCCGCACTTCCGGGATCAGGCCCCAGTCAGGCAGAGATGTTGGGAATACGCTCAAGTTCTTCGCCCTTTGGCCCAGAGGGTCCGTTTTTGGTGTATTCGGGAAACGGCTCTAGCGTTCGGTTCAGGCCCATGGTGAAAGCTCATGCCGGTCCCTGCTGCCCGATCGGGGTCCAGGGGAGCCGGCCATGGAATTCCACGATAAGGTTCTGAAATGTTCCGAGTGTGGCGCCGAGTTCGTTTTTACCGCAGGCGAACAGATGTTTTTCGCCGACAAGGGTTTTAAAAACGAACCCAAGCGCTGCAAAGCATGTAAAGCCAAGAGGGCCGAAAGCGGTGGCCCCGGAGGCGGCCAGGTAAGGGCGGAAACCAAGACTACCTGCTCGCAATGCGGTAAGGAAACCACCGTTCCCTTCAAGCCCACGCAAGGACGCCCGGTGTTCTGCCGGGAGTGCTTCCAAGCAAGACGGTCGATGGGCGCGGCATAAAAAACTCGCCGAATTGGCAGACAAATCGCCGAACGACGGTAAGGATTAGGGCCATCCTGCGCGATGGCCTTTTTCATTTCGGGGATGCCGGCGCAGCCACGATTCCAACTCGGCGAGAGCTTCGGGCAGGTTGCGGCGTCCATAGCCAAAACGAATGTGACGCGGCTCGTCAAAAACTGTACCCGGCAGCAGCAACACGCCTGCGCGCCGCACCAGTTCCTCGCAAAACGCCTCGACGTCCTGTTGTGGCTTGAAACGCGCAAATCCGATGGTGCTGGCGTTTGGGGGCGTCCACTCGAATACCTCGGCGTGGCTGGCGAAAAAGGCGGAAAGCAGACGGAGATTGCGAAGTACGATCTGCAGGTTGCGGTCGACAAATTTTCGACGATGACGGAAAGCCAGTGCGGTCAGAAACTCGCTCGGGCCACTGGAGCAAATTGTAGTGTAGTGCTTCAGGGAGATGATTTTTTGCAGAATGCCGGTGTCGCGGCAAGCCAGCCAACCAAGACGGAGACCGGGCAAGCCGTAGGTTTTGCTAACGGAGCCAAGACTCACGACGCGTTCGTGAAAATCGCAGCCGGCGGGCAGGCGCCTGGCGGGATCGTGCTCCAGTTCCCGGTAAACCTCGTCGCACAACACATAAATACCCCGGTAGGCGGCCAACTCGAGTACCTTGCGAAAGATCTGCGGAAGCATCAGCAATCCCGTGGGGTTGTGCGGCGTGTTGATATAGATGGCTCGCGTGTTGGGGCGAATCAGGCGTTCGAGCCCGGCAAAATCGTGCGCCCAGCCATCCTCAGGCTTACGCCGCCACTCGCTTACCATTGCGCCAGTGCTCTTGGGCAGGGTGAGCGCGCTTTCGTAACAGGGCGTCTCCACAATTACGTGATCGCGAGCCGTCAGCAATGCGTGGTAAAAGAGAAAAATGGCCTCTTCCGCAGCGGCTGTCACTACAATTTGATCCGGATGAATCTGCTGGTAAATAGCAGCTAGCGCCTCACGAAGATACGGCGCGCCCGGCGACTCCGTGTAGCCACACCAATGCTTCAAGAAGGCGTCGTGTGCGCCCGATTCCAAGGAGAGCAGGTCACCGACGGTTTGAGACTCCGCGTCGGACGAGCAGAGCAAATACTTGGCGGAGAACTCGTACTTGCCCATGTACTCTTCAATGCGGAACGGCGTGATTTGCATGGTTCCTGAGTTTGCCAAGGCGCACGGACGGTCGTCTAGCGCCAAATTGAACGCGGCGCGCCGGTGTAATTCCCAAAGGCGACAAAGATCGGAGGCAGGGCAGGTGTGTTTTCGCGTCTGACGGAGTATGATACTCACTCCAAAGACGTTCCCGGCAGGGATCAAGCGCTCCGGAGGGCCGCTCATGGCTCACCGTTTCACCATCGGTGTCGAAGAGGAATTCCAGATTATCGATCCAGAGACGCTGGAGTTGCGCTCGCATGTTGTGCAACTGCTGTCCGCTGCGGCTTCCCGCGGGCTCGGTGATCAGGTGAAGCAGGAGATGCACCAGTCCATCGTCGAAACCGGCACGAAAATCTGTGAAAACGTCAGCGAATTGCGTTTGGAAATGCACCGCACGCGGAGCGAATTGGTTTCCGCGGCGGAGAGCACTGGCCTGCAGGTGGCGGCGGCGGGCACGCACCCGTTTTCCAGCTGGATCGATCAGGTAATTTCGCCCGGCGAACGTTACCAGAACATTGTGGAAGAAATGGGGCAATTGGCGCGGTCGCTGCTGATTTTTGGCATGCACATCCATGTCGCCATGCCGGATAAACAAACTACCATCGACATTATGAACATGGTGCGCTATTTCATACCGCACCTGTTGGCGCTTTCCACCAGTTCCCCGTTTTGGATGGGCCGCAACACCGGCCTGAAGTCATTCCGCACCACCGTGTTTCGGCGTTTTCCGCGAACCGGCATTCCCGAGCAGTTCGAGTCCTGGAGCGCTTACGAGCACTATGTGAATCTGCTCATTCGCTTGAATTGCATTGATAACGGAAAGAAAATCTGGTGGGACGTGCGGCCCCATCCGAGTTACGGAACGCTCGAGTTCCGCATGTTCGATACCGCCACCAAGGTGGAAGAGGCGGTGGCCATCGCCGCACTCACGCAGGCAATTGTCGTGAAGCTGCATCGGCTGTACACCGGCAATATGGGCTGGCGCACCTACCACCGCGCGTTAATTGAAGAAAACAAGTGGCGGGCAGCGCGCTATGGCATCGAAGGCAAGATGATCGACTTCGGCAAAGAACAAGAAGTTCCAATGCGGTCGCTGATCCCGGAATTATTGGAACTGGTGGACGACGTCGTAGACGATCTCGGCAGTCGGGGCGCGGTGGAGTATGTTCACACTATTTTGCACGAAGGCACCAGTGCCGAGCGGCAGGTGCGTGTCTACCAACAAACCGGCGATTTAAGGGAAGTGGTGCGCCACCTAGTTCGCGAAACTCGCGCGAGTGCCATGGAAACACACTCGAGCTCCGCGGGTACGGTGCATTGAACTTTGCATTGCGGTTCGGCCAGGCGGGAGGGAACCATGATGAAAGTGGGATTGCTGTGCGGGCGTGAATTCAGTTTTCCTCCCGCGTTTCTGGAACGCGTAAACAGACTCGGTCAGAAAGATGGCGTGACTGCCGAATTTGTGAAACTCGGTGGCACCAAAATGGGCGAACCTGCGGAATACCGCGTCATTGTCGATCGCATTTCCCACGAGGTTGACTACTATCGCGGTTACCTCAAGCACGCCGCGCTGCAAGGCACTTACGTCATCAACAATCCTTTCTGGTGGACCGCCGACGACAAATATTTCAACTACGCGTTGGCTTCCAAGCTGGGACTCGCGGTTCCCAAAACCATTTTGCTGCCACAAAAAGGCTATCCCGCTAACGTTGACATCAATTCAGAGTCGTTGCGCAACCTGAAATATCCCGTCGATTGGGTAGCGCTGCTCGATTATGTAGGCAGGCCCGCGATACTGAAGCCGTTTTCGGGAGGCGGGTGGAAACACGTTTATAAGGTAAACAACGAGGAGGAATTGCTGCAGGCCTACGACCAGACCTCGCCCTATTGCATGACCTTGCAGGAATTTATCGACTTCGAGCAGTATGTGCGCTGCTTCACCTTCGGCAAGACCGACATTCTGCCTGTGGCTTATGACCCGAAGGAGCGGCGCTACCTGGTGGAGCACAATTACCTGAAGCCGGAATTGGGCGCACGGGTTGTGAAAGATGCGCAAACGATCAACCTCGCGCTCGGCTACGAAATGAACACCATCGAATTTGCGGTGAAGGATGGCATTCCCTACGCCATCGATTTCCTGAATCCGGCGCCCGATTTCGAACGCGACCGTATCACTGAGTTTTATTTCGAGCTTGTCGTGGAAAAAATGGCGCGACTGGTGATTGACCGGGCATTGCGCGGTAACGTGGCCAATACCTGGCCGCGCTGGGAAGAAATGTTGGGAATCGGCTCGCCTGCTGGATTCACGGGTGCGCCGCGCACGGTGCAAAGCGCGCAGGCTGCGCCGACTTCTCCGTCCACCAGCGCTCACCGATGACAGCCGCAAAGCCACGCACGGGCGGGAACAACCCTCATCCGGTGGAGTATTGGGACGAACTGCTGCGTCCGCTGGTGAAAAAGTCCCCTGATTTGGCAAAACGTTTTCTGCAGCAAGTCCGAGAGGCAAAGCTCACCTTTGGCGACCGCGTGCACTGCCCGTTTCTGCGGCCCGTATTTCTGTCGCCGCAAGATGACGAACGCGTAAAGTTTGTAGCCGAAACCATCGCAGCCATTGCGGAACGCTTGACTGCCGCGGCCCTGGAAGATCCTTCCCTTCTCGAACAATTTCATTTGCGCCCGGAGGAAGAACGACTGGCACGCATGACCACCGGCTTCGGTCCTGCCAGCACGGCTTCGCGGTTGGACGCTTTCCTGCTGCCGGAATCGCTCAAATTCACCGAATACAACGGCGAATCACCCGCGGGCCCAGGCTATTCGGAAACGATGTCGGATATTTTCCGCGGGCTGCCCATCATGGAAGAATTCAAGAAACGGTTTGACGTGCATAGTTATCCTCTGACGGCAAAATTGCTGGATGCCCTGATGACCACCTATGTCGATTGGGGCGGGCAAACCAAGCGGCCACAGATGGCCATCGTCGACTGGAAAGAAGTGCCAACGTGGAGCGAATTCGAAATTTTGCAGGAGCGATTCGAGCGGATGGGCATTCCGGTGGTATTGGCCGATCCGCGCGATTTGGAGTTCGACGGCAAAAAGCTTGTGGCTCACGGCAAAACCATTGAACTGCTGTACCGTCGAGTGCTCATCAACGACATCGTGGCGAGGCCAAAAGAATGTGAAACCTTGGTCAAGGCGTACGCCTCCGGGACCGTGTGCGTCGCCAACAATTTCCGCTGCAAAATTCCGCACGTGAAGGCGTTCTTCGCCGTTCTCACGGATGAAAAGAACGCGCGTTATTTCTCCGGCGAGGAGCGCGAGTTGATTCAGCGGCATGTGCCGTGGACCCGCGTCGTCGAGGACGTGAAAACCGAACACGAAGGAGAGCCCATCGAGTTACTGGCATTCATCCGCAAGAATCAGAAACACCTGGTGATGAAACCGAGCGACGAATACGGCGGAAAAGGCGTGACCCTCGGCTGGGAAGTGGAAAAGAAAGAGTGGGAGAAGACCATCGAGCAAGCCTTGGCCGGAGCACCAGCGGGAAAGGAACAAGGATGTTGGATCGCGCAAGAACGCATTCCGATGCGCCGTGGTGTATTCCCAACCATCGGTAAAGGCGACAAGGTCGTGTACAAGAACATGCTGGTCGACTTTGCTCCATACCTGTTCCGCGGGAAAGTGGCTGGTTATCTGACGCGGCTCAGCAGCACCAGCCTGGCTAACGTGACTAGCGGTGGTGGCCAAATTCCGTCATTTCGCGTGGAACTCAGAAGGCCGGTGCGCCGTGCCTCCGCCGCCACCCGGTGATTTCGCGAGAATTGGCAGAATATCAAAATCCGGTAAAATAAAAGGATGTTCGGAATCGCACCAAATGAGCTGATGGCCGGCGCGAAGAATGCTGTGGACGTTTGCTTGGGCGTGCGGCCCGGCGAACAGGTTCTGGTGATCGCGGACGAGGTAAGCCGCAAGGTGGCCGCTAGCCTGGAGGAAGCGCTCAAGGAGCGTCGCGCAATATTCACGGGTCTTCTGCTGGAGGATTTTGCGCCGCGCCCACTGAGTGCCGCGCCGGAACCGGTGCTAAGCGCGCTGGAGAAAACCGATGTGGGCGTGCTTTGCATGACCCCGCAGCCCGGGGAACTGGGCGCGCGCATGTCCATTGTGCGCGTGGTGGAACGCCGCCAGATTCGGTACGCGCATATGATTGGAGTAACGCCCGAAATCATGCAGCAGGGCATGCGTGCCGATTACCGCAAGGTCGACGAGTTAAGCGACCGGCTGCGCGAACGCATGGTGCGCGCGGAAACCCTCACGGTAAAAACCGAGGCCGGCACTTCCTTCCAAGCTCACTTCAACCCGCAATTGGACTGGGTAAAGACCAGTGGATTGATCAGTCCGCGGTATTGGTCGAATTTGCCCGCCGGCGAAGTCTTTACGACTCCCGCAAGCGTGGATGGCACATTCGTTTGCGATGCTACGGCGGGCGACTATTTCAATGGCAAGTATGGCGACCTGCAGGCTACTCCCATGGTGATGAAACTTGCCGGCGGCCGGTTGGCGAGCGTGGAGTGCTCCCGGAAAGATCTGGAAGAGGAGTTTTGGAATTACTGTCACACCGACGAGAACAGCGATCGCGTGGGTGAACTCGCTTTTGGCACCAACCTCGGCTTGTCGGAGATGATCGGAATTTTGTTGCAGGACGAGAAGTTTCCCGGTGTGCACATCGCATTTGGGGATCCTTACGGAAGCCAGACCCATGCGGATTGGAAATCACGCACACATGTGGATGTGCTCACGCGTAAGTGCGACGTTTGGATCGACGACGATCAGGTGATCGAAAAAGGCCGCTACCATCTGGATCACCTCGGCCTCGCCGAACGGTAAACTCAAAATAATTTCGACAAGTACTCGCGCATTTCGGCCTTCCAGTAAGGCCAGTCATGCCCCCCTTTCGGCCCCCAATCGTCCAGCGAGTGCCGAATCCCCTTACTCGATAAAACCTCCGAGAGTCGGTAGGTCGGCCCACTATGTTCCCAGGGTCCGGTACCGGTAATCAGGTGGATGTCGCAAGAGGGGAACTGCTGGTAATACCAAGGATCAGACAGGTTCGCCAAGTAGTCGACAGGATTATTGAAATAAAAATTGTTGTCGTACATCCCGTCCATAAAACTTCTCAAATCGTACACGCCGGACATCGCAAAACAGCGCTTGAAAACGTCGGGGTGCTTAAATAGCGAATTCGCGGCATGATAAGCGCCAAACGAAGAGCCCATCGTGGAAATGGCGATCTGGGATTGACAGGTGTTCCAGATGAACGGCACCACTTCTTCGCGTAGATACGCATCGAAGACCGATTGCACATAACTGCGATGGAAGGGATGCGCGGCCTTATTGTAGAAGCTTAGGCCATTGATGGAGTTGACGGTATACAACTTCACGCGGCCGGCATCAATGAAATCCGAAATGGCTCCGACCATGCCCTGGCCTTCGAGTTCCCATTCGTCGCCTGCGCTCGTGGGAAAACCGAGCAGCGGCGGGCCCCAGTGGCCGTAGACCACCACTCCCAGTTCATGGCCGAGGCGAGACGAATACCATCGATGATATTCACGCTTCATGTGTGGAGTCCTTCCAAACTGCGGGAACAAAAGTATGCCAGTGGGAACGGTCAACGAGCAAATGCCGTCGGCTGGCTCTCCGGTAGCCAGGTTGCAACCAATAGAAATTTGAGTAGGATAGAATGAAGTTTCGCAGGATTTTTTGGCGAATTTTCGGCGATTTTTGCATCAGGTGACGACATGATTCACATTGAAAACGTTAGCCGTCGTGGTTTTCTGAAGGGCCTTGTGGGCGCGGGAGCGCTGGTATTGGGCGCACAAATTTTGCCCGAAAGCCTGCTTGGCACTACGGTGGTCGCCGGCGAAGATCCGATGACGAAGGCGGCGCTGCAGCCCAACGTGTACGTGGCGATCGATACGGATGGAACGGTTTATATCGTGTGCCATCGCTCCGAAATGGGCAGCGGAAATCGTACCGGCTTGCCGCGCATTGTGGCAGACGAACTCGACGCGGATTGGAATCGCGTGAAGGTGGTGCAAGCCACCGGCGATGCAAAGTACGGCGATCAGGATACCGACGGGTCGCACTCCGTGGTGAGTTTCTTTGATCCGTTGCGCGAGTCGGGAGCTAGTGCGCGATTGATGTTGGTGCGTGCCGCCGCGCAAACCTGGGGCGTGCCGGAAAAAGAGTGCACCACGGAATCCAGTTGCGTGATGCACCAGGCCAGCGGCAAAAAGGCCAGTTACGGCGAACTCGCTGCCGCGGCGGCCAAATTGCCTGTGCCCAAGAAAGAAGAGGTGCAGCTCAAGAAGCGTGACCAGTGGTGTTACATCGGGAAGCCCGCTCCAACCTACGATTTGAAGGATATGGTGACCGGCAAAGCCGGATATGGCCAAGACACGTGTATGGAGGGAATGCTCTACGCCTCTGTGCTGCACCCGCCGGTGTTTGGAGGCGCGGTGCAAACAGTGGATGATTCCGCAGCTCTGAAAGTGCCCGGCGTAAGACAAACCGCGACGATCGAGCCCTTTAAACCACCAGTCACTATGCAAGCCTTGGGTGGCGTAGCCGTGATAGCAGATAGCACTTACTCCGCATTTCAGGGCAAGAAAAAGCTAAAAGTGGAGTGGACGAAGAGTGAGCATGCCGTCTGGAATTCAGACACCTTCCGCAAGGATCTGGAAACAACATCGCAAAAGCCCTGCAAAGTGGTTCGCGAAAACGGAAACGTAGACGAGGTTTTTGCGAAGGGCGGCAAGATCGTAGAGGCGCAGTACTACGCACCGATGCTTGCACACGCCGCCATGGAGCCGCCCGCCGCTCTGGCCGTGTATCGCGATGGAAAAGTGGAAGCGTGGGCGCCCACACAGAACCCTCAAGGAGCGCAAGAGGCGATTGCCGCTGCGGTTGGAGCCAAGAAGGAAGACGTCACCGTGAACGTCACGCTGCTGGGCGGAGCCTTTGGCCGCAAGTCGTTTCCGGATTTTGTGGTGGAGGCGGCGGTACTGTCGAAGAAAACGGGCAAGCCAGTGAAGGTGGTCTGGAGCCGCGAAGACGACATCAAATTCGACACATTTCACTCCGTTGCGGCAATGTATTTCAAGGCCTCGCTGGGTCCGGATGGAAAACCGACCGCCTGGTTGCAGCGCAGCGTGTTTCCGCCGATTGCGTCAACGTTCGACGCGACCGCGCAATACGCCGATGCCGGCGAAATTGGGCTGGGCTTCAGCGACATCCCCTTCGCGCTTGCAAACCAGCGGGCAGAAAACGGTCCTGCGCCCGCGCACACGCGCATTGGCTGGCTGCGATCGGTGGCGAACATCTATCACGCTTACGGGATTCACTCGTTCGTCGGCGAACTGGCGCACCAAGCCGGGAAGGATCAGGTCGATTACATCTTGGCGTTGCTGGGCCCCGACCGCATCATGCCAAAATCGGAATTGCCCAAGGACTACACCAACTACGACGGCGATTACGAAAAGTATCCCATTGATATCGCTCGCTTCCGCCGTGTGGTACAGATGGCCGCAGAAAAATCGGGTTGGGGCAAACAAAAGCTCGGCAATGGATTTGGGATGGGCATCGCCACGCACCGGAGCTTCCTGACTTACGTAGCCACGGTGGTCCAAGCGGAAGTGAAGGACGACCGCGTGATCCTGCATCGCGTAGATACGGCTCTGGACGCCGGCACGCTGGTCAACCCAACTATTGTGAAGCAGCAATTCGAAGGCGCCGCGGTGATGGGCACTAGCATCGCATTCTATGGCGAAATTACAGCGACTAATGGCGTGATCAATCAATCGAATTTCGACACTTTTCCGGTCGCGCGCATAAATGCTGCTCCACGGGAAACCAACATCTATATCGTGGAAAGTGATGCACCGCCCGCAGGTGTCGGCGAACCGGGATTGCCTCCGGTGGCTCCCGCGATTTACAACGCCATTTTCACCGCGACCGGGAAACGCCACCGGGAAATGCCCCTGACTAAAGTAGGCTTGGCGTAGAGCGTTTGACACAATCCATTCCCATTTTTCCTGACAACGCGCGGCATGCTGCGCCCTTCCTTGTTTTTAGCGTACGATGCCATCGTGCGGAGGGACTCTTGAAACGATTCATCCTAGCTTGTGTTGCCCTTGCCTCGGCCGCGATCCCAGCGTTCGCGCAGCGGCGGCCAGTCTTGCCACAGATTGATGAACCCCATCCTTACTATTATCGCGAGCTGTATCTGCCGCAATTAACCAGCGGTCCGAGCAGTCTGACTTGGGGGCCGGACTCGCAAGAACTGATTTATTCGATGGCCGGCTCGCTGTGGCGCGAGAAATTGGATTCGAAAGAGGCGGTGCAGTTATCCGATGGTCCTGGGTACGACTATCAGCCAGATTGGTCGCCGGACGGCAAGCAGGTAGTCTACGTGTCCTATCAGAAGGACGCCATGGAGTTGTGGCTGCTCGATATAGCAACCGGAAAGACACAGCGGCTAACCAGTGGCGGAGCAGTCAATGTCGAGCCGCGCTGGTCCCCGGATGGCAAGAAGATCGTTTGGGTTTCTACGCAATACAACCGTCGATTCCACATATTCGTGGCCGATGTCGGCCATGGCGAATTAACGAATATCGTGCGCCTTACCGGCGAAACCAAGAGTTCTCTGCCCCGCTACTACTACAGCGCTTACGACATGGAGATTAATCCGGCCTGGAGCCGCGATGGCAAAGAAATTCTATTCGTTTCGAATAAAGGACACATCTACGGCACCGGCGGCTTTTGGCGCATGAAGGCGGAGCCGAGTGCACAAGCGCGCGAGATTCACTACGAAGAGACGAGCTGGAAAGCGCGGCCCGACTTCTCGCCCGACGGAACGCGCCTGATTTATAGCTCCTATCTTGGGCGACAGTGGCAGAACCTGTGGATCCTGCCAGCGAATGGCGGTGACGCTTTTCCGCTGGCTTACGGGAATTGGGATCAAACCAACCCGCGATGGTCGCCGGATGGACAGAAAATTGCCTACATTTCTAATTTTACTGGCAGCACTGCCATTGAAGTGCAGGAATTTCCGCAAGCGGGAATCCAGCAGCTCACCGGATTTGATCCAGCCGATCTGAAATTCCTCAAACCGGTCGGACTTGTGCGGGTCCTTGTAGACGACGAAAACGGCCGGCCAAGCCGCGCGCGCGTGTCGATGACCGACGAACAAGGGCGATTCTGCTGGCAAGTCGGCACTGTTCACGCCGACGACGGGTTCGATCGCAATGAGTTACGGTTCGAAAGGCATTATATTTACGTCGATGGAGAAGACGATTTTCTGGCACCTCCGGGACAAGTAACTCTCGAAGTGAGCAAGGGCCTGAATTACAAGTTCGAGAAACAAACGGTCCAGATCGCGCCGGGTGAAACCAAGGAAATTCGAATTACTCTGCGGCCTCTCCCGGGACCTTGGAATCCCATAGAACATTGGAGCAGCGCCGATCTGCACGCCCACATGAATTATGGGGGCACTTATCAGAATGACCCTGCCTGGTTGCAAGTCATCGCCGACGCCGAGGGTGTACAGTTTGTCCACAACTTGACGGTCAACAAAGAGCAACGTTTTCCGGATATTGAGTTCGTGGACTTCACAGCGAATCCCCAGAACAATACCGGTTCGCAAATCATTCAGGGCCAAGAATTTCACACCAGTTACTGGGGCCATCGTGGCATTTTGCATTTGAAAGATCACTTGCTCTTACCGGGATACGCCGGCTATCCGCATACGGCAGCCGCGAGTCTGTACCCGATGAACGCGGATGTGTACGACATGGCCCACGAACAAGGTGCGCTGGTGGGGGCGGTTCATCCGTTTGATGAAGTGCCAGACCCATTTGCGAAACCGGCGCAAGCCATTACCGACGAACTGCCCATCGATGTGGCACTGGGCAAGTTGGATTACATGGAAATTGTAGGATTCAGCGATCACAAGTCCACCGCCGCGGTCTGGTACAAGCTGCTGAATCTCGGCTTCAAACTGCCTGCGGGTGGAGGAACGGACGCCACCACCAATTACGCCGCTCCCATCCGCGGCCAAGTCGGCTTCGATCGCGTCTACGTCTGGACACCGCAATGGCCGACGACGCCCGATGCATGGCTCGACAATTTGAAACAAGGCCGCACCTTTGCCACGAACGGGCCGCTCCTCGAATTCGCGTTGGGTGGAGAGATGGTGGGCAGCGAGTTAAAGTTCGCCGATCCGCAACCAGCAATTCCCTTCACTGCAAAATTAGCCTCTGTAGTTCCAGTCGATCACCTGGAAGTCGTGTGCAACGGGAGAGTCGTGCAAACCCTGAAGCTCGAGGGGGCACGCGATGTGGCCGAAATCACGGGAACGGTCCGTCTGAACGACAGTGGTTGGTGCGTACTGCGTGGCTGGAGCGAAAAAGCGGATTATCCGGTCATGGACAACTACACCTATGCGACCACCAGCCCCGTCTACGTCACGATTGCAGGCAAACGCCCCTATTCCAAGGAAGACGCGGACTACTTCAAGGCTTGGATTGACCGCACCATCGAGGTCACCGACCAATACCCGGATTGGAATTCGCTAGAGGAAAAGCAGGGTGTGATGAAGAAATTGCGCGATGCACGCGCTGTGTATGACGGATTGAAATAAGAGGTGAACCCCACAACTGCGCCTGTGCTTGTATTTCAGATAGAGAATCGCGCACCTTCTGGCGTTGGGCGTGGCTTGTAGCCAGCGCCAGATTAGCGCTAAAATTCACCCGTCATTTCAAGATCGTGCTGTTCATGCAGAACATGTAGACGCATGACTGCCAACATTGCCGCGAGGGTCCAACGCTCCTGCCCTCTATTCCGAAAGCGCAATGCTCCATGATCGACCGCAAGCGAAGGCCAGCGCACGCCTGCACGAGCAATGCTAGCCCGTGCGCTGAAGCCATCATCAACCGTAATTCCAAGATGGAAGAACAGAAACAGGTGAGGAAGGAGGGTACATGATCGTCGGTGTGCCCAAAGAGATTTACCCGAACGAACGGCGCGTGGCGCTGGTTCCCGCAGTCATCCCAAATCTAAAAAAGTCTGGCATAGACGTGGTGGTGGAAACCGGGGCGGGGATTGCCGCCGGTTATCCGGATGCGGAATATGCCGGGAAAGGAGCGCGCCTGGTTTCCAGTCGCGCCGAAATCTTCCAAACGGCCGACATTGTTGTACAGTTCCTCGTGCACGGTGCGAATGACAAGAACGGGAGCGAAGACCTGCCCCTCATGCGCAAGGGGCAGATCGTACTGGGTTTCTTGCGTCCACTCGGAAGCGTCAACACACTGCAACAAATTGCGGAGCGAGGGGCAATGGCCTTTTCCGTGGAGTTGATGCCGCGCACGACGCGGGCGCAAAGCATGGATGCGCTGTCCTCCATGGCTACGATCTGCGGCTATAAAGCTGTGGTATTAGCGGCAGACACCTTGCCCCGGATGTTTCCCATGCTAACCACAGCTGCGGGAACGATTGCGCCGGCACGCGTGCTCATCATCGGCGCTGGCGTTGCCGGCTTGCAGGCGATCGCGACTGCAAGACGTCTGGGCGCGGTGGCTTCCGCTTACGACATGCGGCCCGCCTCCAAAGAACAGGTGCAGAGCTTGGGCGGCCGCTTCGTAGAACTGCCGATCGAAGCGAAAGATGCGCAGGATGCGCGCGGATATGGCAAGGCCCAGGACGAATCCTTCTACCAAAAACAGCGCGAGCTTCTGGGGAAAACCGTGGCGGAGAGCGACGTGGTCATCACCGCGGCGGTGATCCCCGGCAAGAAGTCACCGGTGCTGGTAACCAAGGACATGGTGGAAAAAATGGCCCCAGGTTCGGTGATTGTCGATCTGGCCGCCGAACGAGGCGGCAACTGCGAGTTGACCAAGCCGGACCAAGTCGTGGTACAGCACAACGTCACCATCATTGGCGAATTCAATCTGGCTGCGACCGTGCCCTACCATGCCAGTTCGCTCTACGCGCGGAATCTCAGCGCATTTCTGCAACATTTGGTGAAAGAAGGCAAGCTGCAGTTGGACATGAACGACGAAATCACCCGAGAAACCATGGTGACACGCGACGGCGAAATCGTGAATGCACGGGTGCGCGAGTTTTTCGGGCTGCCTGCATTGGCAGCCAAGGTCTAAGGAGGAAAGCATGCCAGCGGATTTCATATCCAGTTTAATTGTTTTCGTTCTGGCCGCGTTCTTGGGGCTCGAACTGATCAAACGGGTTTCCCCCCTGCTACACACTCCGCTGATGTCGCTGACAAACGCGCTGGACGCCATCGTAGTGGTCGCGGCGATCATCATCGCAGGCCGACACGAGACGAAGTTTTCCACGATCCTGGGCTTGGTGGCGGTGGCCGCTTCCTTCAGTAACATGGTGGGCGGCTTCCTGATCACCGACCGGATGTTGAGCATGTTCAAATCGGCAAAGGCCAAGAAGCCATGAACCCTGCCTCGCTGCAGCAACTCATCGATTTCAGTTATATCGCCGCGGTTATCGGCTTCATCCTCGCTCTCAAATGGCTGAGTTCCCCGGTCACCGCCATGCGTGGCGTCCTCATCGGCGAAATTGCCTCGGGCGTGGCGGTGGTCGCCACACTGTTCGACCCGCAGGTGACCCATTACAAGTGGGTGATCATCGCGCTCATCATCGGCGCTGCGATCGGCGTTCCGTTGGGCATGGTGAAAATGACCGCCGTGCCACAGCGAACGGCCTTGAGTCACGCGTTTGGTGCGATGTCCGCGGCGCTGATCGGTATCGCCGAATACTTCGTAGGTGCTCCAAACCTCTCGAAATTCGAAATGGCGGAAATCGGACTGGAAGTGGTGATTGGGTCGCTCACTTTCACCGGGAGCATCATCGCCGCCGGCAAACTGCAGGAGATCCTGCCGCAGCGCCCGATTACCTACAAGGGGCAAAATATCGTCAGCCTGACCACGTTGGGCGTGGCTGTCGCGCTGATCATCATTCTCGTATTCAACCCCGGCTACACGCAGCTGTTTATCGGCATGGTGGTGGTGGCGCTGCTATTCGGGATCATGCTGGTCACGCCCATCGGGGGCGCGGACATGCCCACGGTGATTTCGCTATTGAACTCTTACGCCGGTTTCTCCGCGGCGTTGCTGGGCTTTGTGCTCAACAGCAAAGTACTCGTGGTAGCCGGCGCGCTCGACGGCGCCTCTGGTTTCATCCTCTCGGTGATCATGTGCAAAGCCATGAATCGCTCGTTCACCAACGTTCTGTTTGGCGCGTTCGGGCAGGTACAGGCTTCGGCCGCAAAAAGCGCCGAGGAAAGAACAGTGCGCAGTGCGTCCGCCGAGGATGCCGCCGGAATTCTGGCTTCGGCCAGCAAGGTGGTGATCGCGCCAGGCTATGGCATGGCCGTCGCTCAGGCACAGCATAAAGTGCGCGAGTTGTACGATGCGCTCACCAAACGCGGGGTGGACGTAAAATTCGCTATTCATCCCGTCGCCGGGCGCATGCCCGGACACATGAACGTCCTGCTGGCGGAAGCCGACATTCCTTACGACAAACTAGTCGAGATGGACGAAATCAATGGCGACTTTCCGCAGACAGACGTGGCCTTGATCATCGGCGCAAATGACGTAACCAATCCCGCGGCACGTGAGGACAAAACCAGCCCTATTTACGGCATGCCTATTCTCGATGTCGACAAGGCCCGCACGGTCATGGTCATCAAACGCAGTATGGCCGCGGGATTCGCGGGCATCGACAATCCGCTCTACTACATGGACAAGACGCTCATGCTTTTTGGAGACGCCAAGAATTTTGTTGGCGCCATCGTGCGCGAACTGAGCGGCGGCCATGGATGAAGCGTTTCCTTCCTACGAGCGCATGTTCCAAGCGGAGTGAGAAGCAGGTGCAGTCGGCTGGTTGACGCACCTGCTCCTTTGTCCCCGAAGAAAATCCGCAGCGAACTCAGGGTTGCGACGGGCTCTCTAAAGCCTTGTAGATTACAACACCGGTGCCCGTACCTACCCCAATTGCCGTCACCAACAAAAAATGGCTGGTCGCGGGAGCGAGTGGCGGGTGGCCCTGAGGAATGGCCGCTGCCGCACAAGGAATATGTTCGTGGTAGTCGTGATAGTTGTCGGCGTCCGGCGAAAGATATTTGCGATAAGTCAGGCGGTTCTCCGCGCGAACGCGATAGGACTTGCCCTCTTCGACGGTGCGGTTCTCTGAACCGACCTTCACATTCGCTTCACCACGTTGGCTGGAGACCGTGACGTTGCAAGGGTCATCCATGGTCACTCGACCGAAGTCTGCGCTCGCAAGGGCCGTTGTGACGCGCACGTCAGACGCCACGATGACCAGGTTCTGCGCTCCGCCCGGGGTGGTGTAGAGCACGCTTCCACGATCCAATTCCACAACGGCACCATAGGGAGCGCGATAAATGTGCACCGAGGTCGATTTCTGCAGTTCCAGGGCAAGCGCGCCAATGCGAACCAGCAACGAACCATCGTCCGAGGTGGAAAGCTCGTCTCCGGAATAGATCGACGAACCTTCGCTGGCCGCCGCACTTCCAATTTGTGCATTCGAAGTCCTGGCAACCAAACCCAACGCAACGGTTTGCTGGGCAGACTGCGCCTTCAGCGAGGAACCGCAAAACGCAAGGGCCAATAATGCGATGGCGGAAAATAAGCGAATGAATTTCATCACTCCGTCTCCTTCGGGCACGTCACTCCCCGTGGGCAATTCCGTGGCAAACTCGTGCCCGCGACAGCGCGGGAGGCGTGCGCGACATTGGGACTCGTTGCGGCAGACGCCGTGTAATGCAATTTCATGCTGGGATCGCCGAATAGAATCCAGGTGCGCCGCACATCGTTGTCAGTGGTCACGTTCTTCGCGCGCAAAATCATCAGGCCCAGCGGATCGTTGGGGCTGGCGGCCATCTGCTGGAGAAGCGCCAGGTCCATCGACGCCTGCGGTGGCTCGTTCGTAAATCCAGACGAAGCCCACACCGCGACTGCGCCGCCATTAGGCGCCAGGATCAAGGCTTTGCCGAGGCTCTGCGCATACACGTCTTGAAACAGTCCGTTCAGGCAATCGATCAGCAGGTAAACCGGGAGCCTCCCGCCATTCGTGAGCGCGGCCACGTCGTTGTTGTCGAACAGGTCGACAAACGACCATTGCTGCTCGGCGCCGTGCCCGTTGTAGTCCACCAGCAGCGCGCCATTATTCAAGGCCGACACGATCTGCGAGTGCACCGTGCCGGGGTCAGCCCCGTCGGCCAGAATCTGCGAAATCAGCAAGGAAGAAGGCAACGTGGCAGCAGCCGATGCTGCCGCTGAAGTGAAATTCGTGTCGACGTTCTGATCCGCGATCAGAACAGCCTGCGCGTTCCAAGAACCGGCGAAATCGCCTTGCTCATAGCCGACGATCTTGGACACAAGCACGTCTACATCAGTTGTAGTGCGAGCAGGCAAACGGCCTGTGGGAATGGTGGCGTAGCCGTTTTCCAGGAAGTCCGTGAACCAGTCATCCGAAGCGGTCTTGAGTGCCGCGGTCTGAATGATGCGGGTAGGCACAAAATCAAAATCGCCAAACCCGAGATAGTTTCGCGGGTCCATGGACGCGTCGCCCACCAGCAGCACCGCTTGCGGCTTCCGCTGCCAACGCGCCATAGCGTTCTGCAGGAAGCTGCGTATCGCGAATGGGCTGCGCTCGCCATAATTGAAATCATCGAAAATCTGCTCGGTGGTGACCACTTGCACGTTGTGTCCCTGTGATTCGCGTAGGCTCACCAGCGGCGCCAGGTGCGACGTGAAGTCCGGATAACTGATCATCACGATATCGGCGCCGGTGCGTTCTTCATCCAGTAGCGTCGGGGAGTGCGCTTCGATGGCTGCCGGCGACGAAAGCGTATCCGCGGCCAAGGCCAGAATCGTGCGAATGCCCGTGCCGGGGGCAGGCAGTGCCGCGGTGACCCCGTACGAGTTGGTTCCCTGCGCGACGCTTGCAGGCAGTTCCACGATGCTCAAGGGATTCGTAATATCGAATACGCGCACTTGCGCATTCGAAAAGCCAGTAATGTGCACGTCTGTGCCAGACGGCGCAGTAGCTTGTAGCCAGTCGGAGTCCGCGGCATACGTGTGCATGTATTGCAATTGAATCGATTGCACCGCGCTCACGTCGTTATCGCCATCGAGAGCCGTAAGCGTGACCATATTCGCCCCGTCAACCACCTGCGACGGATCAATCGAGAACGACTGGGTGGTGAGAACCTGCCCGTAGAAATCGATCGTGCCCAGCGATGCTCCGTTGAATTGCACGGTAACGTCGTGTTGTTGCTGGTCGGTCACGCCTTGCAGAGCAATCGTTAGTGTTAGCGGCTGTGAAGCAGATGCATCCTGGTGAACAACGTTTAGGGTCTGGTCGACAGGATCCGAGGTGACCACCGCGCCGAAGAAATTGTCGTTGTTTTCCCCGTTTAGTAGCGCCGCGAAATACACGGTGCGATCTTCCAGAATTGTGGTGTAGGGGAAGCTGGCTGGACCCGGTGCTTCCGAGGGCACAGCAGGGGAGGACAAGATGCGTTTGCCCGCGGTGGCTTCGCTAACCAGCCAGTACACGCGGTTCGCGGAGAACGGCGTGTCCATGCCCGTGCCATAAAACTCCATGGCATCCGTTGCTGCCGGGAATCCCGCAGTGTGACCGACCAGCAGAATCGGCTGCTCGATGCCTTCGGCATAAAGATGTAGAGAATTGAGCTCGCTGCTGGGACTAAGTCCGGCTGCAAAAAGTTGTGAGAACGGTACGTGATACCAGCCTTCCTGATTCACCGAAATTTTCACCGCCGTCTGATCCGCCGCATTGAACAAACGGATGCCCACCGGTGGTGCTGGCGAGACCGGATGGGGATGAGCCTGTGGGGGCACGACGAAAGCGCGAGTCACACCACCGGCAGGTCGCATTTGCGCATAGAGCTTCGATAGGGAAGGAGACGCAGGTGTTGCGGTCTCACTCTGCGCGATGCCCTGCGCTTGCAGCTGTTCCGCGGAAATCGCTTCTACATACACCGGTCCGTGCAGCGTGCGCGTACCGTTGATATCTACGTCTTCGAGATAGTAAGCCGCGTTCGGAGCGGCCTGCGCATCGATGGCCGCGTAGGTCTTGGCCGCGTGTTGCGGCTTCGAACCCCGCAACAGCAATGCCGAACCCGCAATCATCGCAGAGTCGACCCGATGCCGGCCCGAGGCACCCTCGCGATAAACGTGGAATCCCAGGTTTCGCGACTCTTCCTGGGTATGCCACACCAGGCGCACCGTGCCATCGGGCATGGCATAAGCGTTGAAGGCGGATACGTCGACCGCAGTGCTGGCTTGAATAATCGATGTGAACGACGAAGTGTTGTTTGCCAGATTCGGGTCGGAAGTGGAAGCACTGACAGTTGCCGTGTTGGTCGAACCCGAGGAGGCGCTGAAGGTGGCTGCGAGGACGTTGATAGTCACCACCGCGGTGCTGTTCACACTCAGGTTGCCCAAACTGCAGGACACCGTGGTGGTCGAAGCCGTATAGGTGCAACTTCCGTTCGTAGTGCCTGAGGAGCTATACGTCACCTGCGATGGAATCGGGTCGCTGACCACAACGTTCTGCGCCACCGCAGGCCCCGCGTTAAACACGGTCAGCGTATAAGTCAGGGTGGTGCCCTGGTTCACCGGATTGGGCGAAGCGGTCTTGACGATGCTCACGTCCGCCTGTGTTGGAGAAGCCACCAACGTCTGTACCGTGGCCGTGTTATTGGCCGTGTTCGGGTCGGGAACAGAACTGGCAATGCTCGGTGAATTTGTGATCGTGGTGCCAACTGCTGTGCCGGAATTGACTTTGACCACCAACGGGAAATTCACCACGGCGTTCACCGCGAGTGTCTGCCCCGTATTCAAGGTGCAAGTGAAGGTTCCCGTACCGCCAACGGCAATCGTGTTGCACGTCCATCCGGTTGGCGCTGTGAATGCCGAGGCCAACGTCGTATTTGTCGGAATCGTATCCGTGAAGGTGACCGTCGTTGTGGCGGAAGCTGTGATGGCGATTGGGCCATTATTGCTGACGGATTGCGTGTAGGTGATGTTGTTGCCGGGCGTAACCGGATTCGGCGCTCCTGTACTGGTCACGGCCAGATCATCCTGGCCAGCCGCAGCCACCAGCACTGAAGCCGTAGCTATGTTGTTGCCCGTATTCGGATCCGGTGTGGAAGCGGCAATGGTGGCAGTGGCGGAAAGAACCGTGCCCGAAGCAGCCGATGCAGGAACCGCCATCACGATTGGGAAGGTCGCCGTACCGCTCAACGCCAGCGAACCTATGGTGCATGTGATCGTACCCGTGGTCCCCGCTGTAGGAGTGCTGCAAGACCACCCGGTGGGCACAACCATGGAAACAAAGGTCGCGTTTACAGTACCCGCGGAGTTGCTCGCGGTAGGCTCGGTGAATACTACCGCCGATGCCGCAGCGGGACCGTTGTTGGTCACCACCGCCGTCATGGTGAAGTTCGTGCCGGCGGTAACTGTCTGCGCCGACGCGGTATTGGTTACCCCTAGATCCGCTTCCGTGGCCGTACTCACGGTGTTCACGGCAATCGCGGTGTTGTTTGCGAGGTTTGGATCACTTGTCCCGGACGTGACGTTATCCACGTCGGTGATCTGGGTACCACTGGCTGTGCCGTTCCCTACCTGCACGACAACGGTGAACGTTCCCGTGCCAGCATTCGCCAAATCCGGATCGGTGCAGGTAATCGTGCCCGCAGCACCAACCGCTGGAGTGGTGCAAGTCCACCCGGGCGGAGGAGTGATCGATTGGAAGGTGGTATTTGCGGGAGTCCCTTCGCTGAACACAACGTTGACCGCATCGAGCGGGCCGTTGTTCGTGACCGTTTGCGTATAGGTGATGTTCGAACCTGGCGTCACCAGTGGCGGTGCGCCAGCATTGGTCACCGCAAGATCGGCTCCCGCGCAATATGCCCCAGACTGCACGCCGGGCGTTTCTGTAATGACGTCTGCGGTCACCACCACACCAGCCTGGCCCGGTGTGGCGCCATAAGAATCCTGGACAGTGTCGGTATAGCCGTTATTCCCCCCGGCAACATTGCTGCTGGCTGGTGCGGCCGATAAGAAAACCACGCCGCCTCCACCGCCGCCGCCAGGGCCGTGGCGCTGCCCCGGGAATCCGCCGGGCGCTTCGGTTTGCCACGCGTCGCCGCCACTGCCACCCGCCGCGCTGACCGTCAAACCACTCAAACCGCCGCTGTTCGCGAAAACCAGAATCGATCCACCGGCCCCGCCACCACCGGTGCTATCGTTCAGCGTGCTCAGTGTGGATTCCCCGTTGGAGCTGATCGTGCCCGTACCCACTACGCTGCCGGTGTGAATAATGGCTGTGCCGCCTCCAGCGCCGCCACTGCTGAATATCCCGGTGCAACTTGTGCCGCAGTCCGCACCGTTGTTGGTGTTGGAAATATAGTAGGTGCCATTGTTGGTCGTCCCCGCACCGCCGCCTCCGCCCATCACCAACGCACTTGTGGAAGCGGGAAACAACGCCCCGCCAAAACCGCCATCCGTGGAGTTGGTGGCCGCCATGCTATTCCAGCCGTAGCCACCCTGACCGCCGGTGCCGCCGTTGCCGCCTGCGCCGCCGCCTGAGTTGTAATCGTTGTTGGCCGGATCGCCGTCTGTACCTCCTCCCCCCGCGTTGCCCGGGGCCCCACGCGCAAAGCTACCCGTCGGAAGACCTTCCACTACGGTTTGGGCACTACTAACCGCAGTAGAAGTTGGCGTAACGGTGCTTAGCAGTGGAGCAAGCCAATGCGGCGTTCCCGCGATGCCCTCCCCTTTCGAGGCATTCGTGCCGCTGTTAGCGGGGGCATCTCCGCCACCGGAAAGATTGGGCAAGTTGGCGGGCGAGGTAGTCACGTAATCGGTATCGGCAACGGTGTTAGTCGTTCCGGTGAGCGTGATGCCACCAGCACCGCGAAAACCTAGCGAATCCAACGCCACGGTGCCGCCGAGGGTGAGTTGGGCAGAAATGTCGATAGCCAGCACCCCGCCGACTGCGCCATTCCACGCGATGGGAGCTAAAGTCGAGCTAAAGGTTGCCGTGGTATATTGCGGAACCCGGATCACCTGGTACGTTTCTTGGCCCTGTGTAGCAGTGTCGACGTTCTCGTAATAACTGTTGAGCAGGCCACCCGTTGGGCCGGTGCCAGTAAAGGTGAGTGTGCCCCCGCCAACAGGAACTGCGCTGGTCGCCGTGACGAATTCAAACAATCCGGAACTGCCGACGCTCGTGGCTCCCGATGCGGGATCACCGGGCACACCGTGCCCGTAGGAGCTGGTGTTGGTGCTGTTGATGGTGGCGTCCTGCATCTGGATGATCAGGATCAGGTCGCCGGCAGCGATGGGTTTTTGGGCGCCGCCTGCAGCCGCCGCGCCCAGTGTCACCGTCGTCGAGCCGGAAGCTAGAGTCCCGGCAGCCGGTGGGAAATACGTATTAACCGCACCGGTGAGAGTGCCGCCCGCGCCGTCGCGTCCTGGCGTGGCGCAGGCGATGGGTTGTACCACGGTGTAGGCCGTTGCGGAGTTATTGGACGAGTTGGGATCGCCCGTGAGCGAGACCGTGCCGGTATTTGACAGCGTTTGTGCCGCCGCGGGTGCCGTGGCGCTGATGGTGATGGTGGCTGCCCCACCAGCAGCCATGGCCGATGTAATGGAACAACTGATTGTCGCCGTGCCCGAGCATGACCACCCCGTGGATGCCGCCACCGACACGTTCGTCAGTCCTGCTGGCAGGGTATCGGTCAGCACTCCGGAGGTGACTGGAGCGCTCGCTTGGCCCAGATTCTTAACGGTAATGGTGTAAGTGAAATTGGACGAAATGAAGATAGGAGTTGGCGCAACAGACATGGATAGCGCCAGGTCCGCGCTGGTCGTGGGCTCAATGACGATGGATGTTAAGCTGGTATTGTTGGAGGGCACCGTATCCGCGAACGTCGAATTTGTGACCGTAGCAGAACTTTGAATCGTGGTTCCCGCAGCCACGCCCGCGTTTTGCCATCTCACCGTGTTGTCGGTCGTGGTGCCGCCGACCGTGGTGCTCCAAGTGGGCTGAGTCGCTCTAGACGTTCCGGCCGTAGTCACTTGCTCAATGTTTCCGTTGCTGTCAACGATTCGCGTGCCTACGGCATACGCTGTAGTGGCGGCCCACTGAGCAACTTTAAAGGTAACCGTCAGACTATTCGCCGTGGCGCCGCTGGCCAACGTTACGGTGTACGTGCATATGATCGGACCTATGCCGTTTGCACCGGGATTGGGGTTGCAGGTCCAGTCGGTCCCCGCAGCGGTCTGATAGGTGGTATTGGCCGGTGTTTGCATGTACACGGTGATGGTGTTGGCGGTGACGGTTGCCGACGATGTGTTGTTTTTGACCACGTCCGTGTAGGTGAACGTGGAACCCGCCGCTACGGCCGTTGCCGATACCGTTTGGGTGAGTTGTAAGTCGGCGGTTTGCGCATGAGCCGGAGGCGCACACAAGCCGGCGTACGCCAGAAAGCTCAGAATCGCCGCAAGGGAGAACAGCGTCAGCCGGCGCAGACGCAGCTTGATTGCAGCCTGTGCTCGACGAAGCAAAATGTTCAGCGGATGCACCAGGCGAGTCTGCGTTTTTGTGAACCGCTGCTCTTCAGCGCCACGTCTTAAAGCGACCACTTTCCCGAAGATGTACTCCGAAGCAGGATCCACATCGAGTCCCGTGTCGCTACGAAGGATGGTCTCGCCGCTTGCGGCGTCAAACCAATCTACGCGGTGAACGCGAAGGCCATCTTCATTCCGTGCCAAAACTACATCCCCGCGACGCAGCTCTTCCGACTTCACGGGCGCCACCAATACGTCGTCGCCGTCGTTTACGTTGGGCTGCATGCTTGCGCCGCTCACCCGAAATTGCACAGCGTTTCCGCGCCGCAACAATGCTTCGCACAACTCTTCGAACAATCGCGAATCCTCACGGACCTGGGGTTCAGACACGCGCATAACGAACCGCCTCCACTGCGCTAGGGGTTGGCGTAAAGCGCAGGATGGAACAGGGCACGGAGCGAGTGAGCTGATCCAAAAAACCCAAACTGAATTGAATCCCGTTTTGCAGGTAATGGGGCACAAATGCCCGGGCAAATAGTTCGGCTGCGGCCTTTGCAGGGGCCAGTGGAGTCACATCATTCGCCGGCGCCTGCTCCAGCAGAAAAACGGCAGAGAGCTGCGCGCGTTCCGGTGAAGCGACTCCGGCGTCCCCGTGCCACGGCGTGCCATACATCCAGAACTTGCCGTCGTGTTTCCGCAGAATGATGCGGTCGTCGCTCAGCAGCTGCACGCCTGGTTGCGCCATCCACAGGCGTGCCGTGGTGCTTTTTCCGGCGCCGGAATGGCCAAGGAACAAATAGCCGCTGCCGTCGTGATCGGCTAAACCGAGCGCGTGCACTTCCACACCTTCGCCAAGCGCCAGGCGATGCATCATCACTAGTTCATCCAGCGGATACTCCAAAGGAAACACCGTAACGCTCTTTGGAAACAGCGCGCGATTCAGCACCACATGTCCGCGTTCAAACGAAGGATCGAACCACGCCGCCTTGTAGGGCGCGTTACCCACCGCCGGGCTCGAGAAGTAAAACTTTGTTCCCGTTTCCGAGGTATACGCGGACCACAATCCACCCGAGCAGAACGACGGCCGGTCCGCCGGCATCGCCAAGTCAGCCGTCCATGCAATATCGAGCTCGAAGTGGCAGCCCTGTTGCCCATCCGAGGGAAGGACGAAAGGCCGGTGTTCTGGATCGATTGCGGCCGACAGGTCCGCTGCGCACCAAAGTCCAAAAGAAAAGCCGCCAATCGCGAGGGTGAAGCGAGTGGCCTGGTTGGTTTTGCTTGACCGTTTCGCATTGGCGTCCGTCATGGTCTATCCTTGCCGGTTATCACGACCCGAAGGTTCTGCAGAAGCTGGTTCTGCACGAACCCGAGATCGGTCCGGTAATGCCGGCCACTTTGCAATGTCCGAGGACGGCCTCTTCGGGCCGCAAACTCACACGGACCACCTGGGGCGGTTGGTAGGCGAGCTTGCCGGTGCTCTCGGGTTTTGGTCTTTCTTTCATTACGCTTTCTGTCCTATCAGGGGCGGTCTTACTAACGTGTGCCGCAGGCAGTACAGCCCCCGGCCGAGCAACCTCCAGAGGAATTCAGAACAGGAAGAGAAGAGTTCGAGCTTGCTAGCGGCAAACGCACAACATTTGTCGCTGTGGAGGAATCCTTGTTGATGCGCTCTGCGGCCGCGCGCAGCTCTTCGTGTTGCTGGCCGCCCGGGCAGCAAGTACAGTCGCCGTGTTCGGGCACTTGAATGCCCAGGGCGAACGCGCGCAGGTGCGCCACCTGGCATAGAAAATCCACCGGCTTTTCTGGGTCGCCACCTTCAAGCTCGCCATTTGCCGCGCACATGCTGCACAGCGTCCGGATGCGGCAGTTGGTGCAAATCGTTTCGCGGGTGGTCCGGGTCGCCCGGATTTGCTTCAGGCGTCCCTCCCAGCCTTCCTGGAAGGACCCTTCGCGGAGGTTGTAGCCATCGCGATGCGACAACACGCAGATCGTCATCTTGCCTTTCGGGTCGATCGCACAACCGTTATGCCCGCCGCCGCAGGTGTAGCGCTTGGTGGGCACCGGCAGATTGGCGGCAAGCTCGGATTCCACCAGACGCAGATACTCGGACCGGCGAACCGCATCGCGAAACTCCAGCGCGATCGCCTGCTCTGGAGTCAACCGCACCGCCAGCGGACTCTGCGAGCAGTCCGTGCGCGGATTCACCAGCGGGTCAAACTTGAATTCCACGCCAAGCTCCTGCTCGGCGAACCGCTTCATTTCGTAAACTTCATGAACGTTCAGGGAGGTGGGAACGGTTTTGAGTTTCAACGGCAAGCCCCGTTCGAGCAGCAGCGCAATTCCCCTCATGCAGCGATCAAACGATCCCGGGATCCGTGTCAAGGCCTCATAGGTCTCGCGCGTCGCACCATACAGCGTGATCTCGACGTTGAACGGCCGATATTTGGCCAAATGGTCCGCGACCTTCGGCGTAATCATCGTGCCGTTGGTGAATAGCGTGATCAGGAAACCGCGCTTCTTCGCTTCGGTGTAAATATCCAGGAAGTCCTTGCGCGCGAATATCTCCCCGCCGGTATAGAGCAGCCACAAACAACCCGCCTCCACCAGTTGGTCCAGAAGGCGCACATGCTCGTCGAAGGTCAGTTCCTCTTTGCGCGCCGCCGTGTCGCTCATCGGCAGGTTGTTGTAGCAGTGTTGGCATTCCAGTGGGCAGCGGTGCGTTACTTCGATCGACACCTCTACGGGCACACGCCGGCCCCCAAAGCGCTCGTGCAGGAGGCTCGAAAAGTCACCGTAGGTTGCGGTCTCGACCACTGGCCTTGCCTTTCTTTCTGCTTACGCCACCGAAAGCACCAGCTTTTCTTCCAGCAGCGAATCGAGAAATGTCTCAATGTCCTGCTCTGCTTGCGCTTCCGTCACTTCAAATTCGTCGCACACGCGGTTCACCATCTCGCCCACGGTGTGCTTTTCCGTCATAAAGTCCCAGAGCACGGAACCAACGGGATTCAACGTGTATAGGGAATTCAAATCGCCGACCCCACTGCGGATCGGCACGATGATCAGTTCGCCTTCGATCTTTCGCGAGACCACTTCCTGGTTGCGGATGAACTGCGCGTGGTGGTTGTGCATCGAGATTCGTAAACCTCCAATCGAGCCCCCTAGATTTCGGGAATAGCGCTTAGAGAAAGTTTGCAGTACTATAACTAGGGTGTCACGGAAGGAAACAGGAGTTGTACCGTAATGGTACCCCTTGACAGTTACGACATACGGTGGTGGCTAGCTACTTCTAACACCAATAATATCACCAATTTAAGCCTAGTATTAGTGTTTACTTTATTACTTATGCGGACTGGTACGGAGGGTCGGCTTGTCGCGCCGGAAAGGTACAGTTCTAGAAGTTCTAGAACTTGTCCGGTCGGGCAAGACGAACGGCATCCAGAAGTGCTTTTGCCATATCGATGATCTTTGCGGTTTCGTTCTTGCGGATTGCCGCCAAGTCCACCAAGTCCGCACCCACTCCCAGCGCGAACGAACCCGCGGCAAAATATTCCGCCGCGTTCGTCACGTTGACGCCCCCGGTGGGAATCAAACGTATTTCCGGAAATGGAGCCTTCAGCGCTTTGATGTGCTTTGGTCCGCCTGCACTCCCGCACGGGAAAATCTTGATCAGTGGCGCGCCCGCCTCGATCGCCGCCATTACTTCAGTTGGCGTCAGTGCTCCCGGAATCGCCAAAACGCTGCGCCGTGCGGCCGTTTGCAGCACGCCCACCGAAAGGCCAGGGCTGACGAGGAACTGCGCTCCCGCGTCGAGACAAACCTCCGCTTGCTTCGCCGTTGTCACCGTGCCGGCCCCCGTTAACACTTTGTTGCCATAATGGCGCGCCAGTTCCTGGATCATGGCGGGCGCGTTCGGCACCGTCATCGTAATTTCAATGATGGAGATGCCGCCGCCATGAATAGCGTCGACGGCCTTGCGAGCTTCCTCTACATTGGCGGCGCGAACCACCGGAACTATACCTATTTCATGGATTTTGCTGACTGCGGCATCAATGTTCACGACTGGACTCCTGATAAAGTAGGAGCGAAAGCGGTAGTAGTTCTATTCTTTGTCGAATCCGCCCGATTGTCATCTGGAAGTTTCCCGGAGCACTTCAAGATTGCGCGAAGGGTCGACGGCAAGCCAAGCCACGGCGCCCAATGCGCTCAGTACTGCGGCCGCAACAAAGGGATACGTCCAACCGACGCGCGACGCGATAAAAGGGGTGAGCAGCGCGGTGACGGCACTCCCCATTTGCGCCCCCATATTCATAAAGCCGGAAGCCGATCCGGCGCTCGGACCCGCAATGTCGGCGGTAACCGACCAGTAACTGCTCTGCGCCAAATATAACGCCCCCGCTCCTCCCGCAAGCACAAAGCTCGCTAAAGGCGCACTGGCTGCCCGCGAACCGAGAACCAGAAGGATCGCTGCGAGCATCAGCCCAAATGCGGCGATGCCGCACCGACCAACTCGCTTACCATATGCAACGCTAAGCCTATCGTTGATGGCGCCACCCAGCAGACTACAGACCACCATGGCAATCGGAGGCAGCATGCTATAGATAGCACTGCTTTTCAGATCCAGGCCCCGTACCTCGGCAAGGTAAATATAGAACCAAGTAAAAAAAATGGCGGCGACGTACCCGTAGCAGAAATAACTCAGCGTCACCGCCCAGACCTCTCTGCTTTGAAGAATACTGGACCACGATATCTTGTTCGTGCCGGAACCGGCCGATGGGGACAGCAAGGAACGGCCGCGCTGGATGTGCGCCAACTCTGCTGCTGAGACCATGCGGTGGCTTTCTGGCGCATCACTGGAAGAGAAGTACCAGATGGCACCAACGAGCAGTCCGACGAGCGCGCTAAACCAGAACGACCAGCGCCACCCGTAGTGCAACATGATGTAGGTCACGATTGCGGGTGCGGAACCGGCGCCCGCTCCCACCCCGGCAAAAATCAAACCATTGGCGAAGCCCCGCTCCTGCGTGGGAATCCAGCGTGAAATGAATTGATTCGACGCGGGGAAAATGATGGCCTCTCCTGCACCCAAAAGAAACCGCACGGCAATAAGGACGAAGATCGCGCCCGCGAGACGGGGCGAGACGGCCGCCGTCAGGGAAGTGAAAATCCCCCACCAAAGCACACCCGTGGTGAGGACGTTGCGCGGGCCAAAGCGGTCGGCAAGCCACCCGCCAAGCGCCTGGAAAAGAGCGTAGCCCCAAAAGAAGGCGCTGAACACCCAGCCCAACTGCACCTTGGAAAGGTGGTAATCCGAGGAAATAAAAGTCCCGGCAACGGAGATGTTGACGCGGTCAAGGTAAGAGACGGCGCTCAGAATGAATATCCAGAAAACCAGAAACCAGCGCACATTGCTGCGTCGCGGTTCACTCATGGATTTTCTGGTGCGCTAGCTCGCCGCCGCGTGAACTCATGCGGCGTGGGCTTTCAACACTTCGTACAGCCTCTCGGCGATGATTTGATCCTCGCCGGGCTGCAACATAAACGAATTCATGGAGAGAGCGCCGGCGCGTTCGTCAGCAGACAGCACGATCGACGGTTTGCCGTGAAGCAGCGATGCGTTCACCTCGTTCGGAGTGATTTTCACTCGCTGCGGATCCCACTTTATTTCCATGTGTGGAACGTGGTTGGCTATATCCGGCACAAAATACGAAGTCGTCACCGAAGGAACCGCGCAAATTTTCTTGGACACGAGTTCCAACCGGGCCTGCCATACCTCGGTAAGCGCTTTGTGATCCTCATTCAGATACATCTCTAATGATTTCACCATGCCCACAATTTCTTCTTTGCCGACTTTTTGGCTACGGCCAATGGTGTCTTCGTGCGGGCTGTTGTTCAGCAGGGCATAACGAACCAAATCCTCGCGTCCCAGCAGAAGGCCGGCGCACTGTGGCCCGCGCATGGCCTTGCCGCCGCTGAAAGCAATCAGGTCGTAGCCCATGTTAGCGTAGTCCCAAAGATGAGAGACCGGCGGGGTATCCGCAGCCGCGTCGATGAACGTAGGAATCTTCAGGTCCTTTGCGCATTTCACCCATTCCTCCACCTTGATCTGCCCTTCAGCGTTCGCAAAGTTGGAGAAATGCATCATCGCTGTATTGGAATTGACCGCCTTGTGCAAATCCTCTCTCGTTTCAATTTCGATCAGCTTCACGCCGGTGTTGCGTAACTGGTGATCAAAAGGATTGCGGTGCGTCTTCTGAATAATCACTTCGGACTTCATACCGGTCAGGTCCGGAATTTGCTTGATGAATTTTGGGTCATCGCCGGTCAGAATGCCGGCGAGACCGCACTCCATTGCCGCTGCCGCGCCGGAAGTCACGATCGCGGAATAGCCCGCGGGCAACTTCAGCATTTCGGCAATGCGTTTTCCTGCGGCGACTTCCAGGTCCGGAATATTCACAAAGTGCTTGGAACCAAGGGCCATGACCGCTTCGACTTCCGGGCGCATCAAGGACCCGCCAAGATAAGTCATCGTCCCTTGGCCATTAATCACGGTCGTAACGCCGAGTTCGTCGTAAACATTGCCCGTCGAACCGAATCCTGCGATTTTGACGTCCGGCGCTGCGGAACCGAAATTAGGGGGAGAGGAGAGCAATTTCCGGGGGTTGGCAATCGCCGCGGCAAGAGCTCCGAGGCTGCCCATGAAAGACCGACGCGTCCATTTCAGATTTAGTCCCATAATTGTTCTCCTTTTCCCTTATTCTCCTACTTCTTCACAATCGCAGCGATGCAATTAATCTCCACGAGCGATTTGCCCGGCAGCGAGGCTACCGCGACGCAGGTCCGTGCCGGTCCGCCGTTCGGGAAGTATGTTTTGAATACGCTGTTCATCGCATCGTAGAAATCGATGTCGGCCAGGTACACGTTGAGCTGCAGAATGCTGTCCATCGTTCCGCCGCCGCGCTCCACCAACGTCTTCACATTTTCCATCACTCGCTTCGTGTGCGTTTCCACGTCCATCGGAAAGTCGCCGGAGTCGTGCGAGTGCGCGCCCTGGCCGGAAATGTAGATCGTTCCGTTATGAATGACCATCGGCGTAATAAAACCATTCCCGGCGGTCTTCCCGTCGTAATCCAGCTTCTGCACCCCACTCGGTGCCTGCGCCGATGCCGGAGCAGTGACGGAAAACAAGCTCACCGCGCCAACTCCGGTAAACAATGAAGCCATACGCGCGGCAAAACCTCGGCGGGAAGTAAGATTCGATAGCATTTCATTTCTCCTTTTCTTGAATTAGACAAAGTTCTTTTGCTACGGCAAAGCAAAACTGAAAATGTCGCTGCCGGAAGCCACGGCAACATATTGCGCGCCGTTGACCGCATAGGACATCGGCGAAGCATGGAAATTCTGTCCGGTATTGAAATGCCACAGCGGCGCGCCGGTCCCGGCATCGACCGCTTCGAACGATTGTGCGTCATCTCCAAAAAACACCAGCCCACCTTTCGTGGTCATGGTTCCCGCAAACGAATGGCCTGCCCCCACCTGCACGGAACGCCACACCGGTTTCTCCGACTCCAAATTAAACGCCAGCAGAATCCGTTGCCGGTCATCCCCGGGACTACGCTTCACTCCGGTGGAATAAAAGGCCTTGCCCTCCTCAAATTTCTCTGCGTGCTTGAAGTACACGTTACAATTTTCGCTAGCAAGAAAATAAAACAGATGCGTTTCCGGATTGAACGAAGGCGCATACCAGTTCGTTGCTCCACTGAACCCGGGACAAACGCGCATTCCTTCGGCGGTCGGCATTACCTCCGTGCGGATCGGACGTCCCTGTTTGTCGATGCCCTTCGCCCAGTTCAGCTTTTCGGCAAACGGCACCGCAGACAGAAATTTGCCATCGGTGCGGTCCAGTACGTAGAAAAAACCGTTGCGATTCGCCTCTGCGAGCAGTTTGCGCTCCTGCCCGGCATAAATCGTATCGATCAGAACCGGTGTCTCCGTAGCGTCATAATCGAAAAGATCGTGCGGCGTGAACTGGAAATACCATTTCAATTTGCCGCTGTCGGGATCCAAGGCCAGAACAGAGTCCGTGTACAGGTCGTCACCCGGGCGTGGATCACCGTCGAAATCCGGACAAGGATTACTCGTGCCCCAATAAACAGTGTTGAGTTCCGGATCGTACGTGCCTGGCATCCACGTAGTGCCGCACCCATGCAGATATAGGTCACCTGGCCAGCTCGAGGAACCCGGTTCACCGGGAGCGGGAATGGTCCAGAAGCGCCAAGCCTGTTTTCCTGTTTGCGCATCGTAAGCCGCCAGGAACCCGCGCACGCCGTCATCGCCCCCGGAGGTACCCACCAGCACCTTGTCTTTCACCACCAAAGGAGCGCTCGTCGCGCCATAATTTTTGTTTCCATCGGTGTAAGCCACGTCCCACAGCAAATGGCCACTGCGCGCGTCCAGGCACAACAAATGGGCATTGTCGGTTTCCAGGAAAATGCGCGAATGCCAGATCCCTACGCCACGATTGTGGTGTTGCGACGCATCGTCGATCAGTCCTTCTGTGACTGGGCGCGTATAGTGCCAGACGATTCGGCCGGTCTGCGCGTCGAGTGCGTACGCGTCATTGGCCGAGGTGACGAACATCATTCCGTCCACGACCACCGGCGTAACCTCCAGACTATCGGAGTTCGGCGAATGGAAAACCCACTTAGCTTGCAGCCGCCGCACATTGCCGACGTTAATTTGATCCAAGCTGCTGTAACGCCTCCCCGTGTAATCGCCGTTGTATGAAAGCCAGTTTGCGCCCACCGGTTTCGCCGATAAGTTTTCGGGCGGCACATCCACATTCACCGAAACGGACCCCTTCTCTGCTTCTTGCGCAATGCCAGGAGCCAGCATACCTCCACATAAAAGCACTAGACTCACGAATTGTTCTGCGGCTCGCATCACCCTAAGAAGTCTTACCTTCCGCCGAAATCGCAGCACTCCCGAGTTCGCCGCGATCCTGACCACTAGCATCAATCAAACGAAGAGAAACTTTTGTGGCCGCAGCCGGCGCAGGGATCGTCTCCTCCAACTTCACTGTCGTCCCCACGCTCGCCGATTCCAGCTCAAAGCTCTTGAGCTTCTTTCCTTGCGCATCGATGAAATCCGATCGCAAATGGCCGGAAAAGAAAACCCCGAAAGTCCCCTGCAAATGAACGCCACCCGCCGTTTGCGTCGCCCGCAGAACCGATCCGCACACGCCTGCGTTCGTTACGTCGACAATCTCTTCCTCTGCGCGCACGGGATGCCATTCGGTATCCATCGCATAGGTGGCGCCCGGCGCCAAGGTAACAATCGGGCTATTCAGCTCCGCTTCCATGTAGCGCAAAGGTAGATCGCTATGGGATACCGTGAGCGCTGGAAGGCCTTGCTCATTTAGCGTAAGACCGCTGCCGGTTTTATAGAAAATGACCGTGGCTTTTCCTGGATACTCGCCGCCTGCCGAGTAGTCAAATCTCTCCACCATTCCATAATGAGCAGTGCCGTCCACAACCGCTACCCACCCTGCGGTGGAGTCGATCCACACTTCATTCTCGAGCGGTAGCCAATGCAAACAGAAAAGGCCATCTTTGATCTCGAACGAAGGATCATTCGCCAGCCCGGCACGCACATGAAATTTCTCCAGGTAAGCGCTGCGCGCATTCGCGGGCGTGTATGCCCAGAAATCCCGGTTGTAATCTCCGGGTTTCTGCGCATTCTGCGTGTCGTATTGCGTTACTGATTGCACCGACCACGCGATTTGGTAACTCGTAACGTTCTTCATGATTGCGCGGAAGTAAATCGCCGGAGAATCGTCGGTCAGCGTAATTTCACGGGAATATTGCAAACCCGTCCTTGGATCCGGCGGGCCATCGAGCCGTACTTTGCAACTCGGTGATCTGGAGAGCACCTGGAAAGCATAATCGCCGTCATCGAGGAGGTCGGAAACAGGACCGGGCCAGTGGTGTGCGTCGTTGTCTCCTTCCGGCATGGGCCAAATCTTGTCTCCGCCGTAGTTGAACCAGCGATGTTTTGCGTCGGGGCCCAATGGCGGCAGGTACTGACCTTTGAATTTGGGATTCACAAAGAGGTAGGAGTGCCCGTTGAAATAGACCTGCATCACCCGCCCACCGATGCGCGGCACCATCACCAGCTTGACCCAGGCATTCGAAAGCTGCTGCGCCTGCCAACCCTCATAGTCCACGGCTTCCACGCGACATGGTTGTGCGCGCTGCTGTTGCGCAAAGACGCTTGGGCCAGACACGCTCGCGCCCAACGCCATCATCGCAACAAGTGCATGCCGCAGATTTGGGATTCGAGTCACCCGGAGGGATGCCATGTGCCAACCAATCTCACAACCTGCCGAATTTTTTCACCGCTTCCTCGATCGATTTCAATTTCTCGATGTACGCATACATGGAGTGTTCCTTGAAATCCATATCCTGTGCGAGGGCCAGTACCTTTTGCGCATCCGCTCGCGGCACAACCACCACTCCATCCTGATCCGCCGCAACGATGTCGCCGGACTTCACTTCCACGCCATCGCACTTCACGGGGATATTTGCGCCTGCGAACCGGTAATGATGCACCGAAGTGGAAGGAACAATCCCCAAGGCGTACACGGGAAACCCGATTTTCTTTAGATACGCTGTGTCCCGCACACCACCATCGATCACCGCTCCGGCAAATTCCCGGGCATACATCGCCGTGCCCATCAATCCGCCCATCCCGGCAATATCGACACCGTCCTCCACCACCATGACATACACGGAATCCTTGGCGCCCTGATCGATCGCGGCCAACATTCCATTCAGAGCGTTCGGGTCGTCATTTGCTTCCTTTTTCAGCAGCACGGTCACCGCAAAGCCCGCAAACTTTGTCGCAAAAATGGGCCTCATGCGGTGCGTCATATACATTTTCCGCCCGGTCAATTGCTCTTCCGCGTCGGAGACCGATGCCACCTCTACGTGCCGGTAACCCTCCAGAAGCGCCGCACCGTCTTCGGCAGCAGGTGCCTGCGAACTCGCCCGCGCCCAAGGCCGCACTGCAAACGCCAGCATGCTGCCCAAAACCAAGGCAACGACAATCAACGCCTTTCCGGCAAATCGCCAAGAAATGACGGAATGCTGCTTCTTCATGGCGCCTCCTTCTCCAACCGAAAAGGACTTTACCACCGCGAGGCCACCCGACGAAATACCTTTTGAATCGATTTAAGCCAATGCAAATGCGAACCACGGTCTTTCAAAAATCGGTTGACACTCTTCGCACGATGAGGTATTCCAGAGTCCCACGGGGCGAGGTGCTTGAACCGGCGGAATCCTCCGTCGTGCTCAATAACGGTGCAAGTCAAACTGAGGGGTGTGACTATGCAGGTTCGCTTACGTTGCATACTTCTATTTATATTGGGCTTATTCTTCGGTTCCCTAGCCTGGGCCGGGATCACTGGCAGCATTTCTGGCCTGGTCACAGACCCAAGCGGCGCTGTGGTTTCCGGCGCGCAGGTCATCGCCATCGAAACGAATACGGGCATTCGTACGCAAACCATAACCGACTCCAAGGGTTTCTATAATTTCCCGACGCTGTCCATCGGTACCTACGACGTCGAAGTCCATGGCCCCGGGTTCAAAGTCTTTCGCCAGACCAACATCACCATCGACGCTAACTCGGCTGTAAAGGTCGACGTCACCCTACAGATTGGCTCCGCAGCCGAACATATCGAGGTGAACGCCAACGCCGTCCAGGTGGAAACGCAAAGCACACAAATGGGCGAGGTGATCACCGGTTCCCGCATGACCACCGTGCCTTTGAACGGTCGCTCCTACACCGATTTGCTCTCGCTCCAACCCGGCGTAGTTCCCGCGGCTTATGGTGGACAGGCTCCTGGCATAAATGACCGCTCTCCTTCTGGCGGATTGAACTCCGGCAATCAATCCGTCAACGGTCAGCGCGAGACCGCCAACGGCTTCATGGTGAACGGCGCCAACGTCGAAGAAGGAAAGAATAACGGCGCCGCCATTATTCCCAACCTCGACGCCATTTCGGAGTTCCGCATCATCACCAACAATTTCGATGCCGAATACGGCAACTACAGTGGCGGCCAAATCAACGTCGCCACAAAATCCGGCACAAACGACCTGCATGGCAGCGCCTTCGAGTTCTTCCGCAACACCGATCTGAATGCCCGCAACTTCTTTAACCCCGGAGTGGGGCCCGACGGCGGACCAAAGGGTGCGTTTCACCAGAATCAATTCGGCGGCACCGTCGGCGGCCCCATTAAGAAAGACAAGGTCTTCTTCTTCCTGGATTACCAAGGTACCCGGCAAACTCAGGGGCAGAACGTAAACACTGTGGTACCCACGGCTGCCGATGAGACTGGCAACATCACTGATGAATTGGGCACGCTTTCCAGTGCCTATGCGGCATCCCTGCAACCCGGCGGCTCTCCCACGGGAACCGTCCAAGGTGCGCAAATGGCACAACAACTTTCGTCCGCTCTCGGATATCCGGTGAGCGTCGGCGAACCGTATTACTATGGTCCGGGAGTCAATCCAAACAACCCTAACGCCTGCAGCAGTTCCACCGGAACAAATCCGTGTGTATTCTCGAATCCGCTTATTTTGACCAACCCTGCCATCCTGTCGGCTCTTTCTCCCGCTTCCGCAAAAATTCTCCAAGCGGGTCTTATCCCCGTGGGCAACGGACAGGGTAGTCTAGTCACTTCCGCTTATTCGTCCGTGCTCGGCGACGACAAAGGCGCTGTCCGGGTGGACGCAAATACCCGATTCGGTATGCTTTCCGCCTACTACTTCATCGATAATTTTAATCGCGACGATCCTTACCCGAACGGCGGCGCCACCGTGCCGGGCTACGACGCGCTCTCCCTCGGCCGCGCCCAACTCCTCAACCTCGGCGATACGAAGACATTCGGCCCTACCAGCGTCAACGAGTTCCATTTCAACTACGTCCGGAATGTGAACAATCTTTTCCAGCCAAAAGGTGGTCTGGGGACTTCTTTGCAATCGCTTGGTTTTACCGTGCCGAATTGTCCGGCCAATGAGCCCCAGACGGGCTGTCAGTTTAACGGCGGCGTTGGGCCCGTCGCTGCGAATTTACAGGGCGTGCCCAACATCAGCTTCAACAATTTTTCGATTGGTGTGCCTTCCGATACCGTCGACCAATACAACAATACCTTCCAGTGGATCGATAACTTCTCGAAAGTCATAGGAACACACACGCTGAAATTCGGTGGGGAATACCATTACGACCAGATCAATGAACGCAACTACTACGGTCAAAATGGTTCTTACGGCTTCAATGGTTCCGAAACCGGCAGCGACTTCGTTGATTTCTTGATCGGGGCTCCCGCGAGCTTCATCCAAGCCAGTCGCCAGGTTCTGGATTCGCGCACCCAGTATCTCGGCCTCTTCATCCAAGACAGCTGGCGCGTCAAACCTAGCCTCACCTTTAACTACGGCTTACGCTACGAGATCAGCTTACCTTGGTACGACACCCAGAATAAAACCGAAACCATCGTCCCCGGCGAGCAATCTGTGGTCTACCCCGGTGCGCCCGAGGGCTGGCTGGTTCCTGGTGATCCCGGCATTCCCCGCACCCTGGCGCCTCCCGTGTATGATGCATTTTCACCGCGCCTCGGCCTGGCGTGGTCGCCCAGCGTCAGCGACGGCTGGCTCGCTAAGCTGACTGGGGGACCCGGCAAAACCAGTATCCGCACCGGCTTCGGTCTCTATTACACCGCCGTAGAGGATCTCAGCCAGTTCCTTGAAGTTGGCGATCCCCCCTACGGCATCTTCTGGGTATCCACTGCGCCGCCATTTTTCTCTTCTCCGTTCTTGTCGCGTGCGGATGGGTCTGTAGAGACCGAATCCGGCAACAATCCTTTTCCTTTTGAGTTCCCGCCCACGAATGTTTCCGCGAAAAATCCGAACACCACATTTCCGTGGGCTGACGTCGAGCCCATCTCCAGCGGCTTCGTTTTCTATAACAAGAACCGCCTTCCCTATTCTGAGCATTATGAGCTCTCCATACAGCGGCAACTCACCGCCAACACCATCCTCAGCGCGAGCTATGTCGGAAATGAGGGTCATCGTCTGATCACTTCTGTAGAGGCCAATCCCGGCAGCCCCGCGCTTTGCGAGTTTCTGAGCAATCCGGCGAATCTGGCATCCGGCTCTACTCCTTGCGGTCCCTTCGGTGAAAACACCACCTACCAACTGGCTCCCGGCGTCACGCCTCCCGCGGGCATTCCCGTGTACTACGTACCGGGAACCAACAATACCGTTCTTGCCGGTACCCGCACTGTTCTCAACCCGCTTTATTTCGGCAGCAACCCCTACATGCAGGAATCCGCGAACTCTGCGTATAACTCGTTCCAGCTCAGCTTGCACCATGCTAGTGCTCGCGGCGATGTTCTCGTTGGCTATACTCTCAGCAAATGCTTGGACAATTCTTCCGGCTTGCAGGATTCCACGGATCCCATTGATCCCCGGTTAAGTCGCGGCCTTTGTCTCTTTAACGTCCATCAGAACTTCGTCACCAGTTATAACTTCAACTTCGAATTCGAGAAGTTGTTCCACGCGGACAGCGGTTGGTCCAACAAGCTGTTGTCCGGTTGGTCGCTCTCCGGTATCACCACGTTTGCGACCGGTTTGCCCATCGCTCTCGCGGAAAACGATGATAACTCCCTGTTGGGCGTCACCAGTGCCCCGGTCGACGTTCCCGAGCTCAGCGGACAGGGAACGCTCTTCGCTGGCGGCTCCACCAGCAGTAAGAACCCCCGCAATCCTGCTCCCTATTTCAACCCGAACTATTTCACCACCGAGCCTCTCGGACAAATCGGCAATGCGAATCGCCGCTTCTTCTCCGGCCCTGGCCTCAACAACTGGGATATGGCCCTCTTGAAAAACACCAATATTACCGAATCCAAAACTCTGCAGTTGCGCTTGGAAGCCTTTAACATCTGGAACCACGCGCAATTTGACAGTCCAAACGGTTTGATCAATTCCGGCTATCCCAGCTTCGTCAACGGCGTCAACACCGGCGGCTTATTTGGTGTGGTGACCAGCGCGAATCCGCCGCGCGTCCTGCAAATCGCCGCGAAGTTCTTGTTTTAGCCAAGCCCCCGCGCCCGCACCGGCACACCTGAACCATGTGCCGGTGTTGTGGCCCGGTTCAACCGCATGACTCCTTCAGACATTGCCAGGTACGTGTTTCCCGCGCGACAGCAGCAGCACCGCAGTTCCCTCGTGGCACCGCTTCTTTGCCTGTGGGCATGCTCTTTCGTGCTACACGCTTCCGCGCAAGCCCCAACTAAGGCCAGCCCCGGAACAAACGAAGGACGCCAACTCTTCGAATCCGTTTGCGCCGGTTGCCACGGATTGGATGGCCGGGGCGGCGAACGCGGTCCCGACATCGCCACCCGCCAGCAAATCGTGCAGCTTTCCGATGTCGAGCTTCTGGACATCCTGCGGGGAGGGCGGCCAGCCGCGGGGATGCCTCCCTTTGACTCCTTCGGCACCGCGAAGCTCAACCAATTGGTCGCTTATCTCCGCGTGCTGCAAGGGAAAGGCGCTGTAGCCACCCTGCCTGGCGACCCGCGCAATGGCAAAGCGCTCTTCTTCGGCAAAGCACGTTGCTCCGATTGTCACACCATGCAGGGCTCAGGTGGTTTCCTTGGCCGCGACCTGTCCACTTACGGCGCCACACTCCCTCCCTCCGAAATTCGCTCCGGCATCCTGCATCCTGATCCCGCAAACAAAGCCAACAAAACTGCGGTGATCACCATGCGCAACTCCCAAACATTTGCCGGCGTCATTCGCAACGAAGACAACTTTTCTATCCAACTGCAATCCACGGATGGCACGTTCCATTTCCTAACCAGATCCGGCGTGGCAAAAATGGAGTTCCTTCCGCAGCCCATCATGCCAACGGATTACGCCACCACTTTAAAACCAGCGGAATTGGATGATCTCGTGAGTTTCCTCATCTCCACTTCAAAAGCGGTGAAGACCGAGCCGAAAGACGAGGACGAATAGGACACCACCAATGACCCAACTCCTTCGCATCGCCGCCGCGTTGCTCATCGTTGGAATCTGCCTTCAAGGAGCACAACAGACCAAACCCGCCCGCGAGTTTCAGTTGCGTGCGGAAACTCCGCAGTTTTGGAATCTCTTCGCGCCAGATGCCAAACTGCAAACCCTGGCCACCGGTTTTGGCTTCACCGAAGGCCCGGTGTGGGACAAAACTGGATTCGTCTACGTGAGCGACGAGGAAATCAACAAAATTTACCGGGTTTATCCCGACGGCCACAAGGAAGATTTAATTGCCCTCGGCGATCCCGACGGAAACACTTACGACCACGGTCAAAAGTTGATCGACTGCGCCAGTGTGCTCCGCGCAATTATTCGCATCGAGCCAGACGGCACCTACAAAGTTTTAGCGGATCGCTTCGAGGGCAAGCGCTTCAACAGCCCTAACGATGTTGTCCTTGGCCCCGATGGCGCTATTTATTTCACGGACCCGACGCTCGATCTGCCGCAGGGCGAAAAACAGGAAATTCCATTTCAGGGCGTCTACCGGCTCGACGCCAAGGGCGAAGTTCGTCTGCTTACCAAGGACCTCTCCCAGCCGAACGGCCTGGTCTTTTCTCCCGATGGCAAGAAATTCTATGTAGACGACAGCGAGCAGCGGAATATCCGCGTTTACGACTTTCACCCCGATGGCACCATCAGCAATGGACACATTTTCGCCAGTGAGGCCGGCCCCAAAAAGGGCGGCGTTCCCGATGGCATGAAAGTGGATCACAACGGAAATCTATTCGTGACCGGCCCGGAGGGGATTTGGGTATGGTCTCCCGACGGCACGCATCTCGGCACTATCGTCATGCCCGAGCAGCCCGCGAACCTGGCCTGGGGAGATTCGGACTACGGCACACTCTACATCACTGCCACAAAATCCGTTTACAAACTCCGCACAAAAACGCAGGGATTTGTTCCCTATCTGCAGCCGGCCAAATAAATAACCGCTGCTAAGCGTTCCTGCTTCGCAATGAACTCTAGTCCGTGACTTTCTTCCAGGAAGAATCCGGATTGTATTCCGTCATCGCTTTCGCGGCGTCTGTGGTGTTCTCTCCCAAATCCTTCTGATAAACGATCCCGTCCTGGTTGATAATGAACGTCATCACTCCGCTGTTTCTGTATTGCGCCGGATACGCCACCAGCGCCACGCCACCCTTCAACACATCACCATCCAAATAACTCTTTGCGCCTCCGGGCGCCGCCACCCCTTGTGCCTTGAGGATCCGATAGTAGTAGCCATGATAAGGATCTTTCCTCGACGTATAACCCTCGTCGCTCGCTTGCGCCATAAACGGACCGAGAGGACTCTCCGCCTCCCCTTCTTTCGCTTCCCAATACAAGCCATTCTGTTTGCCGGGTTCACTAACGATCCTGCGTGCGTAAATCCCAGCGGGCAATCCGTCATGTCCCACGGCGGCATAATCTGTTTGCGCGGCAATAAATCCACGGCACGCCGCGATCGCGCCCAACTCATTGTCCCCAATGCGCCGGTAAAGCAGTTCCTGTTTGCCAGCGGCCGTATCGAAATGCCATTTTCCGTCTTGCAACACAATCGGGATGGGCAGTTGCCAACCCTTTGACCCAACTTGCAGGACCCGCGTCTTGTCGTCCACCTTCACGATCGCGTGCTTTGTCTTGTACGCTTTCACGAACGCCTCGCGCCCCGCTTTGTCCTGCACCGCGTCTCCCGAATCGACAAGTTCCTTGCCGTCATCGCCGAAAATCGCCAGCATCGCGTCTTGATCCCCTGCCTCGGTCGCCGCCATCAAGGCATGTACCGCTTCCGCCGGTGTCGCAAAGTTCTTCTGTTCCGCCGCCCAACACACGACGACCGAACACGTAAGCCAAATCCCAAGAATTGCCGCTATTTTTGCTATTTTCATGGCTATTTTTTCCTTGCTGGGGCCTGTTTGTTGCCACCGTTGTGTTGTTGAGGCGCTCCCATGCTGGCGCGCCCCCGATTAGTTGCTGCGCGGTCTGCGCTCGGATTGCTCGCTCCTCCAAACGCTCCGCCTCCTTGGTGCTGCGGTTGCTGCCGGTTCGATTGTTGAGGCGCGGGCCGCGTCGCTGGGGCGGGTTGCGTCGTCGCTGCCGGCCGGCTCGCGGGAGCATTCCCCGGAGCAGGCCGCGTTGTTGGCGTGGCCCCGGGCGCCGGTCTCGAGGCATTAGCATTTCCGGGTGATGGGCGCGTTGCGGGGGCATTGTTACCAACGTTCTGCCGCCCGGTGTTTGTCTGTCCATAGCCGCGATCGACAGGGCGATTCCCAAACTGGTTATTTCCACCCGGTGCGGGCCGCGTGGTCGCCCCCGTATTCGCGCCACCGCCGGGCCGCGCCTGCACGTTGCCGCTATTCGGACGATTCTGCGCGTTGTTCGTGCCCGGTTGCCGGCCCTGATAAGTCGTCTGCCCCTTCCAATTATTATTGTTGTTTGGCGCGTTCCCTCCAGGCCGTTGCTGCGGAGTCCCCGGACGCGGCTGCACATTGTTATTTCCCGCGTTCCCCGGCCGGTTCGGCGGATTCGCCGGCCGCGTGTAGTTCACTCCTTTATTGGCTCCCGGACGATTGCCCATGCTGTTTGCATAAACCCCGTTGGGCCTGTTGTTGTAGTGCACTGGCATCGGCTTATAGTTCGGCCGCAAATTCGCATTGTTGTTGAAGCGATTGTAGTAATTGTTGTTGATGTAGATGTTCGTGTTTCCGTAGTGGACCGGCCGATGATAACCATAGCTCGGTCCCCATCCATATCCGTAATGAGGGTAGTACGGCGGCGGATAATAAGGACGTCCACCATAATAGACGCCGCCATAGCCCCATGCGGGATAGTAATAATTGTTGTTGTTAATCGCCGCTCCAAGCGCGATGCCCGCTCCGAACGAGAGTAGTCCGATCATCACCGCTGTCCCTGTGCTCACTCCCGACTGCTGTTGCTGCTGAACGACCACAGTGTCGCTGGAACTTGTTGCCGGTGCATTGGTCGTGGTCGTCGTGGTCGTCGTGCCGTTGGGATAAGTGGTCGTTGTCGTGGTGCTAAACACCTGCTGCGGATCGTATTGCGGTACGTACACCACCTTCGGATTCGTTGGTTCCAGTTGCACGACCTGCTGTCCTTGCTGCTGTGTCACGTCCACCTTCATTTGCGGCGAGCTTTTCAGCGCGCCATTGTCCACCGCAACGGCGCGTAGCCGCTGCACCGAATCCAGTACCGCTCGCGGATCTGCCGCATAGGCCGCACCGAGTTGTTTCGTCCAATCAAACTGCGTGCACATCATGTCCACTACCGTCGGGTAGTGCAGCAACGCCTGCATCACCGGCGTAAAACCGGCTTCCTTTGAAGCCTGGTCCAACGCCGCCTCTTTCAAATTTTGGTTTTGGTCTAACGCCAGCCAATTGCCCCCGTCCATCACTTGCTGGGGATCGACCGCGGCCTGGAGCATCACCGCCACTACGGGATCTGGATACAGAGCGATCGGCGCCAGCAATTCGTCCAAACCGGCCGGCGTCAGGTTCACGTCCGGCAACTGGATGGGTTGGGCTTGCGCCTGGTCTGAGGGTTGTTGGCTAAACGACGCAGCCGAGGCTTGCTGAACCGCTGGCTGCCCGGCTGCCTGCTCTGGTGTCTGCCCCGAAGCAGGCTGTGCCCCTGCCCGGCCCACGGTCACGCCTTGGTTCCCTTTCGAGCTACAGCCATCCATGCTTAAGGGAGCAATCAACAAGGCGGACGAGCACAACCACGCAAAAGACGTTCGAACGTATTTCATGAGGCCTCACATCCCTGATGTCCACTCGGAACATGTACACTGCCACGCTAGTCTATTTTTATTATTGATCCGGGAGAATGCCTGGGCGGGCCCCTGACCTAGGAGGCAAAACTGTCCGACAACAATGCGCTGAGCATAGCACAATTTCTGGTTGACGCGGCGTTTCCGAACCTTCTGTCCATCATCCGCGTACCCAATTTTTGGCCGTCACCTCCGATCTCAAGCGCATGGTCCTAAGCCGTTTACCGTATAGCCTCGCTTTGCCCTAACTCCTAGCCTGTGAATGTAGCAGTCGACCCGCTCTCATGCACCACTTGATGCGGTGCCGCACGAGAAAGTTTTGCTCACCAGGAGGAATGCCACAATGGATGCCAACAATCGCGAATCTGCTGCCGATGCGCCGAATGCGTCTTCGCCTTCTGCAACTGCGGCCCGCATGAAGAAGACTCTTACCGAAAAGGCCGCTGACGCCAAGGATGCCCTCGATGAATTCGGGCGCAAGGCTGCCCATACATTTGACACATCGCGGGAATCCACCGCGCAGGCTCTCCATCGCACTGCCAACACCTTGGACTCCGGTGCCGATCAATTTTCCGAATATGGCCACATCGCAGCGGATAAGTTGCATGCGACTGCCGACTATGTACACGCAACCGATTTCAACAGCGTCGTGCGCGATGTGCAAGGGATGATCAAGCGCTATCCGGTCCAGTCGCTTGCCGCCGCGATCCTGCTAGGTTTCCTGGTTGGCCGCGGATTACGCCGTTAGCTTCGCTGGTACAGGAGTGGTCATGGGCACGATGCCAACCCAGCGGTCCGTCTCGGATGTACTGCAAGACATCCTCGGCAACTTTCAGCAAATCATTCACTCCGAATTTCGCCTGGCGCGCGCGGAGCTCAGGGAAAAAGCGGACCGCGCCGCCAAACCCGCGACCACTTTCGCCGCTGGAGCGGTTCTCGGCTTTTACGGGCTCGGCTTCCTGCTCTTGGCCATTGTTTATGGGCTCTCCATGGTGCTCTCTGCGTGGCTGGCTGCGCTGATCGTCGCCGCTGTTTTACTGGTGATTTCCGCTGTTTTGGTCGCTTCCGGACGCAACCGATTGAAACAGATTGAACCTGTCCCCGAAAGGACTGTCGAAACCGTGAAGGAGAATGTGCAATGGGCGAAAGGCCAGATGAGATAAAACAGCAGATCTACGAGACTCGCGAAAATTTAAACGACAATTTCAACGAACTCCAGGAAAAAGTGAAAAGCGTATTCGATTGGCGCACCCAGTTCGACGAGCGGCCCATGACCCTGCTCGCTGTGGCTTTTGGCGGTGGCCTGCTCGCCTCTACGCTTATTTCTTCGGACCGATCTCGCTATCGACGCAGCCATCGCGACAAGCAAGACCCCGGCGATTCCGCCGGCCAACGGCGATTCACAGAGCAAGCCGCGGTAGCCCACTCATCGCGCGCCGACGGCAACGCTCGTAATTCTGACGGTTATAACGCCTTGAAAGGTGCGCTTATGACCGTAGTCGCCACCCGCCTTGGCGGTGTAGTCGGCGATATTCTGTCCGGCTATCGCGACGAACTGCGCACAGTCCGCCAAAACCGCCACTCCGCTTGATTCTGCGTTCAGTTTTTCGGAATGTCCGGGCGGTTCCACCAGCCGCCGCCCAATGCTTGAAACACAGCAGCAGTATCCGCATAGCGGTTACTGACTCCAGTTTTGCCAAAGGGATGTTGCAACGAAGCTTTCACGGCAGACTCCGAGATGTTCAATCTTTCTAAGCTTCCCTCAACGCAAAGCGTTTGCACTAGAGAGGTTTCATTTCGCCAAGCACCGTGGGAAGCAGTTCCGAGACCGTCGGATGAATATGCATTGCTCGTTGCATCACGGTATATGGTGCTCGCGCGTACATCATGTCCAGCACACAGTGGATCACCTCGTCGCCACCGGTGCCGAGAATCGTCGCTCCCAGGAATTCTTTCGAATCCGCATCCACCAAGACTTTCATGAATCCTTGAGTCTCCCCTTTTTCGACCGCCCGCCCGACGCGCGTCATCGGCCGCGTTCCCATCAGTACACGCCGTCCAGACGAGCGCGCCTCGTGCTCTGTCATCCCACAACGCCCTAGCGGCGGATCGACATAAAGGTTGTAAGCCTTGATGCGATCCGCAACGCTACGAGTCCCATGATCGAGCAGGTTGGCTGCCACAATCTCAAAGTCGTTGTATGACGTATGCGTGAATCCGCCGCGTCCGTTGCAATCCCCGAGCGCCCAGATCCCGGGAACGTCCGTCCGCAGTTCATTGTCCACCACAATGTATCCCTCAGCATCGCGCGCCACTCCAGCCTTTTCCAAACCCAGGTCCGAAGTGTTCGGCGTTCGCCCCATGGCCAACAGCAAATGCGACCCCTTGACCTCCGGAGCCCCTTCCAGGCAATCCATGCGCGCTCCGACTTCGTCTCCCTCCTTCAGCAGCTCAAGGCACTTTGCATTGATCCGTATGTGGATGCCTTCTCGCTCAAGGATCGCCTGCACTTCTTTTGACACGTCCTCGTCTTCATGCTGGATCAGGCGAGCCGCTTTTTCGATGATGCTAACCTCACTTCCAAAGCGCCGGAAAATCTGCCCGAATTCCAACCCCACGTAACCCCCGCCCACAATAACCAGATGCCGCGGCAAAGTCTCAAGCTCCAGAAGCGTGGAATTGGTAAGGTACGGCGTCTCTTTCACTCCGGGCAAGGAGGGAATAGTGGCGCGCCCTCCCACGTCGATGAAAATCTGGGGAGCCGCCAACAATTCTTCGCCCACCCGCACCTCGTTCGGCGATTCGAATCGCGCATGCCCCTGATATACCGTGCAATTCGGCGTGTTCCTCAACCACGACTCCAGTCCACCTCTGGACTTCCCAGTGATCTCGTCCTTGCGTGCCTTCACCCGCTTCATGTCGACACCTACGGGACTCGCCGCCTTCACGCCAAATTCCGCTGCCCGCCGCGCCATTTCCGCCACTTTCGCGGAGGCCACCAGCGTCTTCGTCGGGATACACCCTGTGTTGACGCACGTTCCCCCAAAGCGGCCCCGTTCGACAATCGCGACCCGCCTCCCACTATTGGCCATCCGCACGGCCAGAGATGGTCCTGATTGACCGCAGCCAATCACCAGCGCATCGAACGTGTTCTTCATGAACGCACCACCCTTAATCCAACAATCCAACTCCATCAAGGCAGTTTTCGTGAAATGTCTTGCCCGTCCGCAGGATCGATGGCAGCGGCCGTATTGACGCAACTGCACCGACGCAGCGGTCTACACGGCGCTCGCGCAGTCCACCAGTATTGGCGAAAGGCCACTTCCGCCGCAACCCTTGGATGCGCTGCCACATACGACCGTCAATCTTTTTTGACAGCCCTTGCGGAATACTTCGACCGGGAATGCACCCGTGCTCGAACCACTCGAAAATCCGTTCGGCCCAAAGGTATTACCGATGTCTTCGGAACGTTCTGTAAAGGATCTCTCCGGACTGTACAGAGGAAAACTGGTGGGCCCGGTAGGATTTGAACCTACGACCAACGGATTATGAGTCCGCTGCTCTAACCGCTGAGCTACGAGCCCCGCTCCTGATTTTAGCCTGCTTTCCTTGAATTGGGAATTTCCGCATCCCCTGCACATCAACGCGCGACATCGCCTTCTGAATTAATTTGTACCTACGCCAGTCGCTTAAACCGTCCACTTTAGAGGATGTCGTGCAACCGGCCGTGGCGCGGCGTCCACGGTGTTGCATCGGCTCGAACGAGGGTGCTCCCCATGTCCAATTCTCGCGTCGGTTCTTTTCTATTTGCTTTTCTTTTGCTCACCACTGCAGCTTCCGCGCAAGTTATTGACGCTCCGTCTAAATCGGCAATTCCGCCAACGTCAGTGTCCAACGATATGGTCCACTTGGACGTAGTCGTCGCTCCCAAATCCGGCCCGCCTCTGAGCGATCTCCAGCAGCAAGACTTCACCGTTTTGGATAACAAGAAGGAACGCCCCATCAATTCCTTCCACGCCGTCCGTGGCCGCGATGTCGACCTCCATATCATCATTGTCATCGACGACGTGAATACCGGCGTTGAGCACATCGCCTACGAGCGCTCCGAACTCGACAAGTTCCTCAAGATGGATGCAGGCCGTCTGCCCTATCCCGTCGGCTTCGCCTACCTCACCGACACCAATTTCACCCTGCCCGATTCTTATTCCACCGACGGCAACGCGCTCAGTGCCTCGGTTGCCTCGACTTTTGTGGGATTGCATTCCATTCTGCGCTCGGGCGGCATTTACAGTGCCGAAGAGCGCTTCGAAGCTTCCCTCAAGGCTCTTGATCAACTTGCTACTCGCGAAGCATCTGTGCCCGGTCGCAAGTTTGTTATCTGGCTCTCACCTGGTTGGCCAATCCTCTCCGGCCCAGGGGTCCAGGAACAACTCGACAACAAGCAACGCCAGGAAATCTTCAATAGCGTCGTCAGCTTTTCGAACCTTTTGCGCAACGCGCGCATTACCCTTTACAGCGTCGATCCTCTCGGCACCGCAGACTTCGATACCCGCGCCTTCTGGTGGCAAGAGTACGCCGGCGGCGTGAACAAGGCTTACGACGCGAATATGGGTAACCTGGCTTTGCAAGTGCTCGCGGTGCAAAGCGGCGGGATGGCCCTGCTCGTCAGCAATGACATTGCTGCCGAGGTCCGCCGGTGTGTCAACGACGCCGACGCTTACTACGAACTTACCTTTGTGCCACCACTGGACCAGAAGCCAAATGAATTAAACAAAGTGCAGGTGCGCGTCAATAAACGGGATGTCGACGTGCGCGCTCGCCAAGTCTACTATTGGCAACCCTGACGATTTCTTCAGTGTGGCCTTCGCGCACCTACGACCCCACTCGAATGTGCGAGAAGGATTGAAATAGCCCAAACGCGTTCAGCAGCCACAAAACCACCGCAATCACCACCACGCCATTCAAAATGGATTTGATGGTGCCCTGCATCGGAATGAATCGATTGACCAACCAAAGCAACACGCCTACTACGATCAGCACCATGACAACTTGGATTAGCGGCACAACTACCTCCTTGCCGGCCAAAATGCCTTGCTTCGCATCTCCGCGAATCTACTCATGAGTGCTACGGTTGGCTATACACAAAACGGCGTAAACAGTTTGCTGGAACGCCTTATGCGGCGGTTGCTTGTTAGGGCGTGGTTGGACCCACAGGCCGTGCCTCATCAGTTTGCGCGCTGTTTGCCACTGTTGCGGCATGTCGGAACACCGCCAGGGCCGGTGAACTGGCCAGGCGCTCTGGAAACTCTTGCACATACTTCGCCATAGCAGGATGCCAGAATCCGTGAAAGTGAAACTCGTGCATCTCCTGAAGAGCCTGCTCCGGCGTCCACCTTTCAAACGCCATACGATAAGCTGCGATGAAAATTCCGGCGCGGTCCCCTCCGAGCCAGCAATGTAGGAACACTTTCCGCCGTGGTGTCGTCTGCATTATCTCGAAAAACTGCGCGATCTGCTGGTCCGTTGGTGGCGACCATCCGTTCCCCGGCAGATTGACCACCTCCATTCCCAGCGCCTGTGCGTTCTTCCGTTCCGTCTCCATCAACCCATGGCGCTCGCCACGCAAGTCCACAATTGTAGTGATGCCCAATTGCTTGAGTTCCTTGAGTGCCGATTCTTTGGGCTGCGCTCCACGATAGAGGTAATCGTTTATCTTCCCGGCGTCGCGGATCCCCGGAATGCTTATTTTTTCTGCTCGTTGGTTTGAAGTCGCGCCCAATTCACTGGATGCAAAAACGACGCTGGCGCAAACCAACACACTCGCGAACCACAGCGACAGAAAACGCCTGCGCGCAGACATGTTCAACAAATATCTGCCCCACAACGATTCTGGAATGCACTGTTTCCTGTAAATCCGCTGCTTGGGGGCTGCAAATTGGCTCTGCAAGCGGGCGCAGTGAGGAATCCCTCTGCGCTACTCGCCCGGAAAATTAATCGAAACTGTGTTTGATACCGCGTAGAGCCGGATACAGCTTGCGATATTCCGCATACTGCTGATTCATCAACGCAACCGTCTTCGCATTCGGCTGTACTCGCTTGGCCACGTGCACCGCGCTCTCACACGCCTCTTCCACTGTCGGCCAATTCCCACTTCCGGCTCCCGCCAGCAGCGCCGCACCGTAAGCCCCGCCTTCATCCGCCTCGATCAATTCCACCGGCATACCGTAGATGTCCGCCTGGATCTGCTGCCACAGCCGGGATCGCGCTCCGCCACCGCCGAGGCGAATCGATTCGATCGGCACACCGATTTCCCGGAAAAGCGTCAGCGTGTCCCGCAGACTGAACGCCACGCCTTCCAGGATCGCGCGAATCACATGAGCCCGAGTGTGTTGCGCGGTTATTCCCACCAGGGCTCCCCGCGCGTTTGGATCGAGATGCGGTGTGCGTTCACCCATCAGATACGGCGCCCACAACAGTCCATCCGCTCCCGGTGGAGTTTTCGCCGCTTCTTCCGCCAGCCGGTCGTACGGGTCACCCCCATCCTCTTTGATGGCTCCGAATTGGTCGCGGAACCACCGCAACGATAACCCTGCGCCTTGTGTCACGCCCATCACGTGCCAGCGATTCGGAATAGCATGACAAAACGTGTGAATTCGCCCCTTGGGTTCCAACACCGGCTTGCTTGTCGCCGCAAACACTACCCCCGATGTGCCGATCGTGGCGCTCACTGCTCCCGGCTTCACGATGCCCATACCCACGGCGCCCGCCGCCTGGTCTCCCGCGCCCGCTACTACCGGAATGCCCGCCCGCAAGCCCGCTTGACGCGCTTCCTCCTCGTTCACGTAACCGCTGATTTCTGGCGATTCGAATACTTTCGGCAGCAATCCCTCATCCAGCTTTGACACTTCCAGCATCGCCTGCGACCACCGCCGGTGCACTACGTCAAACATCAACGTGCCCGAGGCATCCGCCACATCAATCGCGCGCGCTCCGGTCAGCCGGAACCGGATGTAATCCTTCGGCAGCATCAACGACCGCACCCGCGCCCACTTTTCCGGCTCATGCTTGCGCACCCACCAGATCTTCGGCAGTGTGAAGCCCGTCAGCGCGGGGTTCGCCGTTAATTCGATTAACCGCTCTGCGCCCACTTGCTTCGTGATTTCCCGGCATTCTTCATCGGTGCGTTGGTCGCACCAGATAATGGCCGGACGCACCACTTGGTCCTGCGCGTCCAGCAGCACCAAACCGTGCATCTGCCCCGTCAGACCAATCGCGGAGACTTCTTGTGCGGTGGTGGAGCTTTTCGCCAGACATTCCTTGATCGCTTTGCACGCAGCCCTCCACCAATCCTCCGGCGATTGCTCAGCCCAGCCGATCCGCGGCGAAGTCATCGGCTGATGTTCCGCTGTCGCCGCGCTGATCACCCGTCCGCGCCCATCAATCAAGACCGCGCGGGTCCCTCCCGTTCCTACATCAATGCCTAAAAGGCTCATGTGTAAGAGCTGCTTTCCCCGAATTTCCCGCAATTACCGCGTGGAGAATCGGAAGATGGTTACGGAATGGAATTCATTGCCCGGCTTCAGTTCTGTGGTGGGAAAGGCCGGCTGATTCGGGGAGTCCGGAAAGTGCTGTGTCTCCAGGCAAAGCGCGGCGTTTCGCTCGTACGCGATACCGCCTTTGCCCTTGATCGTGCCATCCAGAAAATTAGCGGAGTAAAACTGCACGCCCGGCTGGGTCGTCAGCACCGTCAACACCCGTCCGCTCGTCGGATCGTAGACCTCGGCGGTTTCCTTCAAATCCTTGCCCCCGTTGTCTATCACGAAATTGTGATCGTACCCGTTATGCGCCAAGTGCAACTGTTCGTTATCCGCGTTGATTCGCTCGCCAATCGTGTGCGCCTTTAGAAAATCGAAAGGTGTCCCTGCCACCGGCTTTAGCTCGCCAGTGGGGATCAGACTCGCGTTCACCGGAGTGAACCGCGACGCATTCAATTTCAGTTCATCTCCCAGTATGGTCTTGGTGCCATCACCAGACAGATTGAAATACGAATGATTGGTCAGGTTCAGCACCGTGGCCTTGTCGGTCGTCGCAGAATAATCGATCTTCAGGTCGTTGCTCTTTAGCGTGTATTTCACCGTGACCGACAAATTCCCAGGAAAGCCGCTTTCCCCATCTTTGCTCAAATAGTTCAGCTCCACGCCATCCGGGATGATGTGCCCCTTCCACATCTGATTGTGAAACCCGTCCGGCCCGCTGTGCAGCGTGTTATCGCCGTCGTTTTTCGGCGTGTGATACACCACGCCCTCTAGCGTGAATTGCGCGTGGGCGATGCGGTTCGCGTACCGGCCCACAATCGGTCCAAAAAACGGGTTACCTTTTCCATGATTGGCCGCGTAATACCCCGCGGGATCGTCAAATCCCAAAACTACATCCGCGATTTTGCCGTTGCGGTCGGGCACTTTGATCGACAGCACGTACCCGCCATAATTCATCACCTGCACTTCCATCTTTCCATCTTTCAGCGTGTAAATCTCCACCGTCGACCCATCCGGCAACTTCCCCCCGCTTCGTTCGTTCACTTCTGTTTTTGCCATCAATGCACCCGCCATTCCCGCGCAAACAAACAGCACCGCCATAGCTGCTCTAAAGAGTTTCATGGCACCTCGCTCGCCCACATTCTACGGTGACTGCACAAACCAGACAACCCGCCTTCCCCCCGCCGCGGCGCTCCCAGGCTTAGTGCTTCGGCAAATTGCCCGCCCCACTGGGTCGAATCTTTTCCGCCGGTACGATTCCCTCCCCTTCCAGCACGCTATAGAACTTGTCTACATCCAGATTCCTCAGCGTCTCGACGGCTCCCGACGGCCAGTGAATCTCCAGACTGTCGATCTTCGTCGCTTTGCCTAGACCGAAATGCACGCGTGTGTCGTTCTGCGAAAGATAACTTCCCCCACTATGAATTTCGTCGCTCTGGGTCATCCCGCCCGCCACCAATTTCAGCCGCGCGCCAATCGCCATCCGGTTACTTTTCGTCCCCGCCAATTCGAAACTCACCCAATGATTTCCCGTCAGGCCATGATTCCGCAACACCTGCGGCGCTCCGTCAATATTGCTGATCACGATATCCATCTGCCCGTCGTTGAATAGATCCCCGACTGCCAGCCCTCGCGCAGCATTCGGCTTCGTGATCGACGGTCCGCCTTGAGCGCTTGCATCACAAAACGTACCGTCCCGCTCGTTCATCTGCAGAATCTTCGGCTGACGATACCGTGCCCCTGTCGGCAACGCGTCCACCTGCGGGTACACGTGCCCGGTCACCGCAATCAAATCCAGCCAGCCATCGTTGTCCAAATCCACAAAAGCCGTTCCCCATTTCACGTAGGGTAATGACGGAACCGCGACACCCGACTTGTACGAAACGTCCGTGAAATTCCAATCACCATCGTTGCGGTACAACACGCTGTATTCGTCGGCAAAATTCGTCGCATACAACGACGGCCGCCCCGTGTGGTTGTAATCCCCCACCGCGATTCCCATCGATGCCTGCTCTGACCCGTCTTCATCCACCGCGGTCCCCGACTCCAATCCAATTTCCGAAAATTTCCCGTTGCCCTCATTTTTATAAAGGAACTTCGGCGTGGAATCGTTGCTCACGTACGCGTCCGGCCGGCCCACATTATTGAAGTCCGCCCAGATCACCTGCATCCCGTAGTAGCCATTCGGATCCGAAACCCCCGCAACCTTCGAAACATCGGTGAACGTTCCATCCTTATTGTTGTGGAACAGCGAATCTCCCGCGCCCTTTAGTCCGCGGGGCCCGCACTGCACATCCAACCCGCGGTATTTGCAGGTCGGCGCAGAACCGAATCCCGGCAAATCATCCAGATGCAGATCTACGTAATTCACTACCATCAAATCTAAATATCCGTCGCCGTCGTAATCCCCAAACGCTGCGCCCGCTGACCAGCGTCCGTCCGTCACTCCGGCATGCCGCGCCACATTCGTAAACGTGCCGTCGCCATTATTGTGGTAAAGCACGTTTCCGCCGGTCATGCACGTCACGTACAAGTCCGGCCAGCCATCGTTGTCGTAATCCCCTACCGCGCCCCCCATTGCTGCGCATGGCGTTCCCACTCCCGCCTTGTCCGTCACGTCCGTAAATGTCCCGTCGTGGTTGTTGTGATACAGGGCGCTTCGCGGCATCTGCCCCTTTTTCATCATCGCCACACTCGGCGCATTCGGAAAGAAAATGTCCAGCCATCCGTCGCGGTCGTAATCGAACAGAATTACGCCCCCGCTCATTGATTCGTTGATGTATTTCTTGTCCGGATCAGACGCATGTTGAAACGTAATGCCCGTTTTACTCGTAATATCTTCCAGCTGCGGGATCGTCCGGCCTGTGCACACCACGGCCTTGGCCCCGGCGGGCGGCGGTGGAGGGGTGGGATGCCCTCCTTGGGCGCACGCCAGATTCGCGGCGCCAATCCAGGCCAGCGCCACAATCAACAGATTCACACCAGTTCGTCTTCTCAATTTCCGTCCTTCATCCTCATCGATAGAGCTATGATGCAGCCTGTAGCACAGGCTTCACAGCCTGCGGAAAAACTCCCGTGGCACAGACACTCTTGTCTGTGCACTCGAGCCAAATGCAGCAAAATCAGCACTGGCGAGAGTGCCTGTGCCACGAAAACGCTCAGTTCTGGACTTTTTCCGCAACCTGTTCAGCCTGTGGCTTGATCTGCCGCGCAGCAACGCACCTACCAATCACCATTGTCATTCCGAACGCAGTGAGGAGTCTCTCTTGGATTGTAAATGCGCCGACTCTTCAAGCCGCAGCGTACCGTTCGCTGTTCGGCTTCGATCCGCTCAGCGCAAAGAACAATATGTAAAGGTAGCAGATCACCGGCAGGAAGAACGCATGGTGAATCCCAATGCGGTCGGCAATCCAGCCTTGCAGCAGCGGTATGATGGCGCCGCCCACGATGGCCATGATCATCACCCCGGAGCCATCCCCGGTTAGCGGTCCCAGTTCCGCCACGCCCAGTGTAAAGATGCTCGGGAACATGATCGAATTGAAGAAGCCCACCAAAATGATGGTATACATCGCCAGGTGCCCGTTCGTCAGCATCGAAGTCGCAACCAGTGCCGCCGCGCAAACCGCGCATATTCCCAACAAGCTTCCTGTGCGAACCTTCTGCAGTAATCCGGATCCGATGAAACGTCCTACCATCGCCCCACCCCAATAAAACGCCACGAAACTCGCCGCGACTTTCGCCGTCAGTCCGCCAATCGATGGTTCGCTGAAGTAATTCACCAAAAAACTACCAATGGAAACCTCGGCTCCGACATAAACGAAAATCGCAATCGCGCCGAAAATCAGGTTCGGATGCTTCCAGATCGAGTCGCTTACCTTCACCCCGACTTTGTGTTGCGCGTGCTCGATTGTCGGCAACTTCGAGATTCCAATGGCCACCGCGAGCACCACCAATGCAACCCCCAACCCCACGTACGGGGTCTTCACGGTCGCCGCTTCGTGTAAGCGATAAGCCTGCAAGGCCTCCGGCGCCAGCGCGCGAATTTCTTGTACCGTTTTTGGCACCGTGCTCAGAATCAGCAGCCCGCCAAAAAACGGCGCTAGAAACGTACCCAGCGAATTGAATGCCTGCGTCAAGTTCAACCGGCTCGACGCTGTCTCCGGCTTTCCGAGTACCGTGACATACGGATTCGCTGCCACTTGCAGACAAGTGATTCCCGCCGCCAACACTATCAGCGCCCCAAGGAACAGCCAGAACGACGGCGCACTCGCCGCCGGTACGAACAAAAATGCTCCCACCCCCATCGTTAACAAGCCGGCCACCATCGATCGCTTGTACCCAATCCAGTCGATCAACTTCGCCGATGGTATCGAGAACACCGCGTACGCCCCGAAAAACGCGAACTGCACCAGCATCACTTTCGCGTAATTTAGATCGAAGATCGATTTCAGGTGCGGCACCAAAATATCGTTCAGACAGGTCAGAAATCCCCACATGAAAAACAGCGTCGTTACAATCGCAAGTGCACCCGTGTAACTTCTCTCTGCTCCCGCGCTTTCGCCGACCTTCGTCGCGTTCGTGACGCTTACGTTTGCCATGTTTCCCGGGTTCCTTTTCTCCGCCCTCAAGCGGCCCCTGATCCAGCTCCTGATACTGCCACAGCTTTTCCTTATCCCCAAAGGTATCCCGTCACACGGCGGGCGCACAGGAAATGGTGTAAGGTTGTGCCGTATCGTTATTTTTCACGCGATTGCGAGAATCGACTATGACTCAGTCCGCCTGGTTCCTGCTGGTTACCGCTGTGCTCCTCTCTCTCCTCACTCCCACCACGCTGCGCGCACAAAGATCTTCCGGCATCGTCGTCTGGTCCGAACCCGGCCTTCCCACTGCCGACACGGCCTCCCCTTCCCCCGCGCAACTTGCCCAAACCTTTCCCTACGCCCGCCTTCTTCCCGCCGATCAACTCCCCACCGCGCTCGCCGATCCGCAAACGCACCTCCTCATTCTTCCTCAAGGCTCCGTCGTGCCGGAAGCCGCCTTTTCCGCCATTTCTGACTATCTTCATCGCGGCGGTAACCTGCTCGTTCTCGGCGGCCGCCCTTTTACCCGTTCCGCCTACCACGACGCCACCGGCTGGCACCTTCGCGACTACAGCACGCGCTTCTCCCGTCCCTTGCAGATCGATCAATACCAGAACACTCCCGGCTCTTCTGGCGCCACCTTTACTCCCAATCCCGACATTCCCATCGAGCTTCCGCGTTTCTCCTGGAACCAAGCCTTCAGCCCCATCATTCGTCTCAGCACCAGCGACCTCTACCCCCGTGGCGGTTCCTCCGGTTCGCTCGACATGAAGCTCGACACGCTCGTTTGGGGCGTTACCGACGGTCGCCGCCTCTCCGCTCCTGTCATACAGATCGACAACTTCTCCTCCTACTTCGACGGTGGCCGCTGGATTTTTCTCTCCGCCGACCTCGCGCCCGGCTTCTACTCCTCGCCCGATTCCACCAAGCTTCTCCGCCTCCTCGCTGATCGAGCGCAGCAAGGTGCGCTGGAGTTTTCCGTCCGCCCCGTGCTTCCTTTATATCTGCCTGGCGAACCGGTCGAACTCGAATCCATCGTTCATTTAGCGAATAAACCTGCTGGCCCACTCTCGATTCAAATTTCTTCTTATCCAGAAGATCAGCCCTCTCAGAAACAATCCGCCACAATTTCTCTTCCCGCCCCACAAGAAACTGTGCTTCCCGCCGCGCAGGGCAAAGGCCTGCAGATTATTGAAGCTCGCCTACTCGAAGGCACCAACCTGCTCGCCATCTATCATTCCGCCTATTGGATTCGCGATGAGGCTTTCCTTCGCTCCGGCCCCAAGTTGGGCGTCAACGCAGACTACTTCACCCTCGATGGAAAGCCGCTCGCCGTTGTTGGCACCACCTATATGTCTAGCGAGGTGCAGCGCCTCTACTTCGATCATCCCAACGTCTACGTCTGGAACTCCGATCTTTCCCTCATTCACAGTGCCGGCCTCAACATGCTCCGTACCGGCTGGTGGACTGGCTGGGACAAGCTCTGCGATGAAACCGGCCGGCCCTACGATCGGACGCTTCGCACCCTCGAAGCCTACTTAATGACCGCGCGCAAATTTAATCTCCCTGTCCAATTCAACTTTTTCGCTTTCCTGCCCGACGTTTTGGGCGGCATCAATCCCTATCTCGATCCCGAAGCCGTGCGCCGCCAGCAGAATCTCGTCGGATCCGTCGCCGCGCGTTTCCATGATGTGCCCTTCCTGGCTTGGGACCTCATCAACGAGCCCAGCTTCTCCAAGCAGCTTTGGCGTATGCGTCCCAATTACGACCCCATCGAACTCGCCGCCTGGAACGCCTGGCTCGACAAAAAATATACCAACCGTGCCGCCCTCGCCGCAGCCTGGAACGTGCCACCCAGCGCCGTAGCGGGCACCATCTCGCTTCCTACGGAAGAAGAATTCCAGCCGCGCAACATGTACGTCGGCGCCAACTCTCTGCGCGTCAATGATTACGTCTTATTCGCTCAGGAAGAATTTGCCAATTGGGTCCGCGGCATGCGCGAAGCCATCCGCACCGTCCATTCCAACGCCCCCATCACCGTCGGCCAGGACGAAGGCGGCTACCTCGATCGCCTCAATCCCTCCTTCTTCGCCGATTACCTGGACTTCACCACCAATCATTCCTGGTGGCAGAACGACTACCTTCTCTGGGATTCCTTGGTCGCCAAGCAACCCGGCAAAGCCATGCTCATTCAGGAAACCGGCCTGCAGCGTGAGCTCACTCTTGACGAACTCGCCCGCCGCACGCCCGAGCAAGAAGCCATGCTCTTCGAACGCAAATTCGCGCTTTCCTTCGTCGGCGGATCCGGGGCCATCGAGTGGCTTTGGAATTCCAACTCTTACATGACCGAAAGCAACGAAACCCCCATCGGCGCGCTCCACGCCGACGGCACCGAAAAACCCGAAGCCACCGTTCTTCGCGATATGGCCAAATTCGCCGCCGCCGCTTCTCCTTACCTCGTCAATCCCAAGCAGCCCGCCATCGCCATCGTAACTTCCCAAGCCGCGCAGTATTCCGTCCAAGCCGACCTGCAAATTGCCGCGCAACAAAACGCCGTCCGCGCCCTCGGCTACGGTTTGCACCAACCCGCCTACGTCATTGCCGAAAACCAAATCGCCAAGCTCGGCTCTCCCAAACTCGTCATTCTTCCTTCTCCGCAAGCCCTGCGCGAATCCACCTGGCAGGCCCTTCTCACCTACGTCCGCAACGGCGGCAATCTCCTCGTCACTGGCTCCGTCTCTCGCGACGAACACTGGCATCTTGTCGATCGCTACACTCCACTCGGCATCAAAGCCACCACCGAACCCCTCACCTTCCACAACGCGCAAGTCATTGGTAATGTCGGCTTGTCCGCACAATCACGATTCATCTTCCTGTCGTTCAATCAGCAGGACCAGCAACTTCTCGAATATCTCCATTTCGTCGACGGTGCCAGCCTCCAGGATTTTGGCGTGGGCCACGGCCAACTCTTCTGGTGCTCTTATCCCGTCGAACTCTCCGACAGCACGAGCTCCGCAGCTACGCTGTACCAGGAAGTCGTCGAGCGTGCCAATATCCCTCCCTCATGGGATGGCGGGATCCTTTTCAGGGATCCCATGCTGATCTACCCCATCGACCTGCAAAATGCCGTCCTGTACATCTTCGAAAACGAATCCGATAACGAAGCCAGCCTGAATCTCCGCGATCCCATCACCGGCGCCCAATTCCCCGTGCGCGTCTCACCCGGCCGCGCCGCCCTCGCGCTCATCGAGAAATCCACCAAACAAATCGCCGCCAAATACAATTTGCCTTAAGCGCCTTTGGAGTGCGGGAGCCCAGCTCCCGCCGGTCTCACAACTCAACCTCGCTCACACCCGATCAGCGGCAGCCCGGCTGCCGCCTTCGCAACTCAACCCACACAACCTGACTTTACCGGAGCGTCTGAACTACAGCGCTTTCCAGCTAAAGACGTTCGCCCGTTTCCAGACGTAACCGCCCCCCTTTCGCACTCATCCTTTAATTAAGGAACGAGGTGAACCATGCTCCGCTCGCAAGGTATTCCAGATAGCCAAGCCAGCCCACTCACGCGCGTACTTTTCTATTTCGTAAAACGCCGTCTCGGCCGCATCCCGGTCGGCGTCCGCATCCGTGCCTTCGTTCCCAAATACCTACGCAAAGCGGCCAGCCTCGATATGTACTGCGCCTCCCAAGGCCTCGTCTCCATGCACCTCAAAGAACTGGCCCAACTCAAAACGGCTTTGATGGTCGGCTGTCCTTTTTGAATTGATATCCATTCTGCCGTGGGCAGAAAATCCGGCATCACCGAAGACCAGCTCCACGACCTCTTGCAATTCGATTCCAGCCTGCACTTCAACGCCCGCGAAAAAGCCGTACTTCACCTGGCTGTGGCCCTCACTCGCACCCCAGCGGACGTCTCCGACGAACTCTACTCAATGCTGCGCCAGCATTTTTCCGAGCCCGAACTCGTCGAACTGTCCGCGGTCATCACCTGGGAAAACGCCCGCGCCCGCTTCAATCGCGTCTTCGCTATCCCCGCTGACAATTTCTCGCAAGGCCAGTTCTGCCCCATGCCTGAAAATGCCGCCACCCACCAGCATGCTGCCTCGTAGGGTCCAGCACCGTTTACCCTGAGGCCGCAAAGGACGGGACCCATGCGCTGCGCAAACGCACCTGAATTTGAGCGCCTTCCTGCCGGATTATCTTCGCTTTCCCTACCTATTAGCAGAATTACTAACAGCCCTCAACCCCGTTTACATCTATAATCCAGGGACCCGTTGGTTCGGGATTGGGGGCTAGGCATGCCAATCGTTGCGCCTACAGCCGAGTGGGATTCTTTGTCTCAAAAACTGCGCGCTGCCGCGCCGGAAGCATTCAACTCTGATGGCCGCGTGCTCAATCTTCTCGATGGCGAGTGGAAAAATCCCGGCTTTGGCCGCCATTATGAGTCCGCCATCGATGGGCGCAGCCTCGGCCGCATCCCCATGCTCGACTTGGACTCCGCCCTTGCCGCCGTCAAATTCGCCAAGTCCGAAGCCGCTACTTGGTCCCGTGCCGATCTGGACGAACGCCGCCAGCGCGTCACCACCTGCCTCGCCACCCTCAAGCAGCATCGCGAGCTCATCGCCCTTCTGCTCATGTGGGAAATCGGCAAGCCTTACGCTCAGGCTCTCACAGATATCGATCGTTGCATCTCCGGCGTCGACTGGTATGTCGAGAACATCGGCTCGATGCTCCATGGCCGCGCTCCCCTTGGGCTCATCTCCAACATCGCTTCCTGGAACTACCCCTTGTCCGTCCTCATGCATGCGGTTCTCGTCCAGGTTCTTGCCGGCAACTCTACCATTTCCAAAACTCCCACCGACGGCGGCCTCTATGCCCTCACATTGGCCCACGCCATCGCTCGTCGCGCTGGCCTGCCCGTTTCGCTCGTGAGCGGTTCCGGTGGCCAGCTAAGCGATGCGCTCGTTCGTAACGAATTCGTGGATTGCCTTGCCTTCGTCGGCGGCAAAACGAACGGCGGCGTCATCGCCTCCACCCTTTACGATGAAAAAAAGCGCTACATGCTTGAGATGGAAGGCGTTAACACGTACGGTGTCTGGCAATTTTCCAATTGGCCTTTGCTCGCGGAGCAACTCCGCAAAGGGTTCGATTACGGCAAGCAGCGCTGCACCGCCTACGTCCGTTTCATTGTCCAGCGCGAACTCTTTCCGCAGTTTCTCGAAATGTATTTACCGGTGCTTCGCTCCCTGCGCTTTGGCAATCCGGTGCTTGTAGAATCGCCGCTGGATCCGTTTCCCAAGCTCGACTTCGGCCCGCTCATCAATAGCAAAAAGGTGGAAGAACTCCGGGTTCTCTACGTCGATGCCCTTGGAAAAGGGGCCATCAGCCTTTACGAAGCCACGGTCTCCGAAAGTATGATCTTCCCCAACCAGGACATCTCTGCCTACGTCGGTCCCGCTGCGCTTCTCAACATTCCTCGCAATTGCCGCCTCTACCACGCGGAACCTTTCGGCCCGCTTGACACCATCCTGGTCGTCGACCATCTCGAAGAACTCATCTCCGAAATGAACGTGTCCAATGGCGCGCTGGTCTCTTCTATCGCCTGCGATGACTCCAAAGTCGCCCGCCGTGTTGCTTCCGAGCTGCGAGCCTTCAAAATCGGTATCAATTCGATTCGGTCCCGCGGCGACCGGGCAGAAGTCTTCGGCGGCATCGGCCAGTCCTGGAAAGGCTGCTTCGTCGGCGGACGTTATCTCGTCCTCGCCGTCACCTCTGGCCCTCCGGGCGAAAAACTCTTTGGCAATTTCCCGGATTACACCCAGCTCCCCGAAGAAGCTTCCTCAAAGTCCTTCGCCATGGTCGGCTAATCTCCGCACTACCGTTGCGCACTGCAAAGGTCTATACTCCGCCTCAGAGACCTGGGCGAAAGGAGTGCGCCCATGAGTGTTCCTCAACGTTTGAAATCCTTTCTGGATTCCAACTACGTTCCTTACAAATCGCTCTCTCACTCGACCACCTACACCGCGCAGGGCACGGCGACCCTCATGCAAATTTCCGGCAAAGAGATCGCCAAAACTGTAGTCCTGTGTGTCGGTGAGAACCATCCTCAGACGGTTCTCGCCGTTCTCCCTGGCTCGCGCCACGTCAAATTCGAAAAACTTGCTACCGTCATCGGGCGACCGGTACGGCTCGCCTCCGAAGAGGAGTTCATCCGCTTTTTCCCCGATTGTGAACTGGGCGCCATGCCGCCTTTTGGTGCGTTGTACAATCTGCCCGTCTTCGTCGATGAGTCCCTTGCGAAAGACAAGGAAGTCGTCTTCAATGCCGGCACGCACCATGATGCTCTTCGCATGGCTTACGAGGATTTCGCGCGGCTCGCGAGTCCCACGATCTGCTCATTCACCTGATGGGGTGCTGTCCTCAAGGGACGGCAGTCAGACTCGTTGCGCCTTAATTTAGCTCTGCTCGGGCGCCAGGGGCGAGTTTGTTCTGTCTTTTCCATTTTCATTTACAGAGCTTCTGGTATTCCCTTCGATTTCGCTTGCTCCATGATCGGACCAGGCACTGTCCATGTTGCTGCTCCGGCGGTTCCAGTACGCTCTTCCGCTCCTTCCGCTGATTCTGTCCTCCTTACCAGCACTTGCGCAAAGCCACTCCCCCTCCTCGACGATTTCCGTGCGCGAGTACTGCATCCCCGAAAACGCCAGAGCCGCTTTCAATCAAGGGCTCCAACATTTCGAAAAGTACGACTTTTCCGGCAGCGCCAGGTTCTTCTTCAAAGCCATTCACAAATTCCCGGATTTTTATGAGGCTTACTATCAACTGGGGCTCGCTCAGGTACATCTGAATCAAACCGACAACGCAGCCCGGTCATTTCAGACCGCCATTGATCTCAGCGGTGGGCATTATCCCTTGGCGGCATTTGCTTATGCTCTGCTCTTATGTAATCAGGGACAGCTGACCGACGCGGAGCGCCTGGTACGCCATGGCTTGGAGCAAAATCAAAACGCGCCCGACGGCTACGTGGTTCTTGGTGTCGTCTTGGCTCACTTAAACCGCCTCGACGAGGCGGAACACAACGCACGCGAAGCTCTTTCGCGCAGCCCCCATGCCTATGAGGCTTACTTGCTTCTCGCCTACGTTCACGACCAGCGCAAAGATTATTCTGCCGAGATTCGTGACTTCGACAATTTCCTGGCCGCCGAGCATCGTGGTCCTCGCGCCGACCACGTCCAGGAACTACGCAAGATCGCCCAACAACATGTTACCGTTAATCCCGTAGGGAAATAACGGTGACCCCTGGCGACTCGGCTCAGGCGTGTGATACCACCGCTTGCTTCTTCTCGATAATCTCCGTCAGCCCTGCCTCGATCACGTCCAGCCCTTCGTCGAACTGATCGTCCGTCACCACCAGGGGCACCAAGATGCGCATGATGTTGTTGCTTGTTCCCGCGGTGATAGTCATGAGTCCGTGCTCGTAGCAGAACTTCCCCAATTCCTTTGTTTCCGTATCGGCCGGCTGCTTCGTCGCGCGGTCGCGCACCAGTTCAATGGCGCACATTCCGCCAAGCCCGCGCACATCGCCAATCAACGGCCACTTTTTTTGCCAACCTTGCGCACGCTCTTCGAACCTTTTGCCAATGGCGGTCGACCGCGCCAGCAATCCGTCCTGTTCGATGGTCTCTAGCGCCGCCAAGGCGGCTACGCATGACAGCGGATTGCCCGCGAACGTGCTCCCTAATCCCCCCGGCTGCGGAGCATCCATAATCTGCGCCCTGCCGGTCACGCCGGCCAGTGGCAACCCGCCGCCCACGGACTTCGCCGTCGTAATTAAGTCGGGTTCCACCCCGTAATGTTCGATGGCAAACATTTTCCCGGTCCGGCCAATGCCCGATTGCACTTCGTCAGCAATGAACACAATCCCGTACTTGTTGCAGATCTCTCGTATGATTCCAAAGAATTCCTTTGGCGGCGCCACGAACCCGCCTTCACCCAACACTGGCTCCGCAATCACCGCCGCCACCGCATCCGGCGACACCACCCGCTTGAACGTATCCTCCAGGTGATGAGCGCAAAACATCTTGCACGAGGGATACGTCAGGTTGTACGAGCACCGGTAGCAATAAGCGTACGGAATCCTATAAATATCCGAAGCAAACGGCGCAAATCCTGCCTTATACGGACTGGTCTTGCTGGTCAGCGACATGGTCATCCACGTCCGTCCGTGAAATGCATCCTCAAAACAAATCACCGCCGGCCGTTTTGTATACGCGCGCGCAATCTTCACCGCGTTTTCCACGCATTCCGCGCCCGTGTTCACGAAAAACGTCTTCTTTGGTCCGCTGATTGGCGCCAGCGCGTTCAACTTTTCCGCCAGCGCGATATACGATTCGTACGGCGTCACCCCAAAACACAAGTGCAGGAATTTTCCAATCTGTTCCCGCAGTGCGGCCTCCACACGTGGCGCGCGATGTCCACTATTCAGGCAGCCGATACCCCCGGCAAAATCCAGATAGCGGTTGCCGTCCACATCCTCGATCCATGCGCCTTCGGATTTCGCAGCGAAAATTGGCGACACCAATGCCGGCCCTCGCGGAATCGCCGCTTCCCGCCGCGCCAGTAGCGCCTTCGATTTCGGTCCAGGTATTTCCGTGCGCAATTGAATCGTCTTCATTGGTTCTTCCCTTTCCCTAAAACTCGAAACTACCTTAAATTCGCCCAAAGCTCTCGCTGCCTGCGGCTGTCATCCTGAGGAGTGCTTTTTGCGACGAAGGATATCAAATTCATCCTTTCAACACGCCCGCCGGCCGATTCCCGCTCAATTACCGGCACTCAGTACCATCCAATGGGCGCCTCATCCAAATTCACGAACACCTGCTTGGTCTCCAAATATTCTTCCAGTCCCCACGGCCCAAGCTCGCGCCCAAATCCCGACTGCTTGTACCCGCCCCACGGCGCTTCCACATACGTCGGCTGCATATGATTCACCCAAATAATCCCCGCGCGCATCGATTTCACCACGCGAAACGCCTTGAAAATGTCTCGCGTCCACACCGCGCCCGCCAATCCATACGGTGTATCGTTCGCGATTTTGATCGCCTCGCCTTCATTCTCAAACGGAATTACCGAAGCCACCGGCCCAAAAATCTCTTCCCGCGCAATCCGCGCATTGTTATTCACGTCATAAAAAATCGTCGGCTCCACGTAATAGCCCTTGCCGAAAGCTTTCGGCCGCTCGCCGCCAATCGCTGTCTTTGCCTCCTTCTTTCCCAACTCCAGATACGCACTCACCCGGTCATACTGTTCTTTGCTGACCAGCGGCCCCATCTTCGTTTCTCGTTCCAGCGGCGGCCCCAGCTTGATGCGCTTGGCCTTCTCCGTCATGGCTTCCACAAATTTCCCATAAATCTTCTTCTCCACCAGGATGCGGCTGCCCGCGCTGCACACTTCTCCTTGATTGATGAACACGCCAAACAGCGCTCCATCCACCGCCGCTTCCCAGTCCGCATCCGCAAAGAACACGTTCGGCGATTTTCCGCCCAGCTCGAGCGTCACGCGCTTCAACGTGTCCGCGGCGCTCTTCACGATAATCTTCCCCACCGACGCGCTGCCTGTGAATGCGATTTTATCCACTCCCGGGTGCGACACCAGCGCTGCCCCGGTCACTTCTCCTACGCCATTGATAATGTTCACCACCCCCGGCGGTAATCCTGCTTCCGTCAGGTAATTCGCAAATTCTAGTGCCGTCAATGGCGTTTGCTCCGCCGGTTTCAATACGCACGTGCAGCCCGCGGCGATCGCCGGCCCCAGCTTCCACGCCGCCATCAACAACGGAAAATTCCACGGGATGATCTGCCCAGCCACCCCCATCGGTTCTCGCAGCGTGAAGCTCAGCGCATTCGCCGGCACCGGCATCACGTTGCCAGTCACCTTATTCGCCAATCCGCCATAGTATTCGAAGCAGGTGGCCACATCAGCCATGTCAAATTCTGCTTCCACAATCGGCTTGCCGCAGTTCCGTGCCTCGATTTCCGCCAAGGTTGCCGCGTTCTGACGCACTTTCTCCGCCAACTTGAACAAAACGCGTCCACGATCCTGTGCCGACGTTTGCGGCCATGCTCCCCCATCGAACGCCGCGCGCGCGGCCTTTACCGCTTTGTCCGTATCCGCAGCGTTGGCTGCGGCAACCTGCGCAATCACCTCTTCCGTCGACGGGTCGTACACGGGGAAGGTCTCGTTCGAAGAACTACTCACCCATTCCCCATTGACGTAGTTCTGATAGGTTTTCACCGTTGGTTTCGCTGTGCTCGACATCATCCGCCTCCAAAACTCGTCAGTGCGTGGCATTAGCCGTTCCGAAAGTGCCGCAGGATAAACCCGGCTTCAGCCGCTCGGGGCATATTGGTTACTTCTCACCCCACTTCTTTTAGCCCTACCGACTCCGCCTCCAACTTCCTCGCCGCTTTTCGCCCTCCGTACACAAAAAAGAAAAATGCGGCCATACCGATAAACAGCAGCGTTCCGCCCACCATCCACACTTCATACCGCAACACTGAACTGATCTGTGCTGCCGGGAAAAATGCCACCACCATGGCAATCGCCGTGGTGATCAACCCGCTCACTCCCGCTACCACCAGTGTGTTCCGCGAGTACTGCTGCCTCTCAAACTTCGCGCTCATCGCAATCTTCAGAATCGCTCCGAACACGTACAGAAACGGAATCAACTGCAACACCACCGCCAGCGACAATAGCGACTGAAAGCTCGCCTGCACATTTCCTGTCGACAGAAAATTCACCGCTACCAGTATCAGCGATACCGCCGCGTGCACCATCAACGCCGCGTACGGCGTCGCGTACTTTGGATGAATCTTCCCCAGCCACGCCGGCATGTACGAATCCAGCCCGGCCACAAATGGAATCCGCGCCGAACCACCCAGCCACGCCGACCCGATCCCTGCAATCGACAAGCTCAGCAGAAACGCAAACGGCGCCACAATCCATGCCACTCCCACTCGCGACGCCATGTGGCTCACCGCCTGCACGATTCCCTGCAGCACGCTGATGCTGTTCTTGTCCACCGCCACCAGCAGCGTCAGCGTCGCGCCAATATAAAGAAATCCCGAAAGCACACCGCCCCACGCCACCGCTCCTGGCAACGTCTTCCGCGGATTCTCAATCTCGTCGCCCATGATCGACGCCAGTTCCAGGCCCACCAGCCCGAAGCAAATCACGCCAAATGAATTCAACACAAATCGCGGATTCGCCGGAACCTGAAAGTCCGACCAGTGAATGTTCGTCCCGAACTTCACGCATACGATCACGCCCAGGCCCATCAACAAAAATGCCGCGATAAACGTCCCGATTCCGCCCAGGTTGTTGATCCACTTCCCCACGCCCAGGCCCACCACGTTCAGCACCACCAAAATCCCTAGCAGCACGACGGACGCGATCATCGCAAACGCCCGATTATCCGCCAGGCCCTCGTGTCCGGGCCCCAGCACAAACACGGATACTCCCACGAAGTACAACATCACCGTGGGCACATACATCATGTTGTTCGTCCAGTAGCACCACCCCGACAAAAATCCGTGAAAGTCGCCGAACACTTCCTTGGCCCACAAATACACCCCGCCCTCGCCCGGATAACGATGCGCCAGCTCGATGACGGCAACTCCTTGCGGCCAGAAAAACAGGATCAGCGCAATCAACCATAGCCAAATTGTGACCCCGCCGTTTGCGGCGATGGAGGGCAGAACATTCAGGTTGAAGACCGCCACTACAAACAGCAGCACCAGGTCACGCCGCCCCAGCACCCGCTTCAGATGCGGCTGCTCACTGGCGGAAGCGGCTCCCGCCGCCGTCCCCTTCGTGACCTGGCTGCTCACTTCATTTGCTCCTTCTTCCCCCAAGAAATCGCCGTTGTCCCCAAAAAAGGGCGGTCTTTCCGGGCGCAGCGAGGGATCTCTCTTCGATCGCTGCGTGTCGCCTTAGACCTCCTACCTCAACTCGTTCCTGTGTGTCGTTGTTTAGTGTCCGGCCGCGCCCACAAACTTCAGCCCGCGCTCCTGTTGCGTCTTCGCCAAGCCTGGCGCCACTTCTTCGAACACCGCCAAGTGCTTGTCGATGTCCGCCTCGGTATGCTGCACGGAAATGGTCCACTGTTCGTCCCACCAGTACGGCATCGCCAACACGCCGCGATTCACCATGGCGAACCAGAACTGCCGCCACAGGTCCACGTCAATCTTCAGCCAGTCCCGGTAATTGCGGATTTCCTCGGCATACAGCATCAGCGCCCCGTTCACGCCCGCCTGCGCAACATATGCCTGCAATCCCGCCTTCTTCAGGATCGTCCGGTAACCATCCGCCAGCTTCTTGCCCAACTTGTCCACATGCGCATAATTCTCGCGTGTCAGCACTTCGCGGAACGTCGCCAACCCTGCCGCCATCGCGAAGCGATTGGTGTTGTACGTGCCTCCATGAAATACCTTGTGCTGCACGATCAAATCCATCACCGCCCGGCTTGCACCAAACGCCGCGAGCGGCACGCCCCCGCCAATCGACTTCGCCAGCGTGATCATGTCCGGCTTCACGCCGAAGTATTCGCTTGCGCCGCCCCAGCCGAGTTTTGCGCCGGTTTTCACTTCGTCGAAAATCAGTAGCGCCCCATTCTTCGTGCAAATTTCCCGCAGCCCTTCCAGGAATCCCTTTTGCGGCATGCAGATGCCCACGTTCATCATGATGGGCTCCAAAATAATTGCCGCGATCTGCCCCGGGAATTGCATGAAACGATGTTGCACGCTCGCCAAATCGTTAAACGTCGCCACCGTCACGTTATCCAGCACCGCCTTGATCACGCCTAGCCCACCCGGCACCGAATTTGGCGCATGAATATCGCCAAAATCCTCCTCCTTCGGCTTCACGCTCACCAGCGCCGTGTCGTGCAACCCGTGATAGCAGCCCTCAAACCGCAAAATTTTGTCCCGGCCCGTAGCGGCCCGCGCAATCCGGCAAGCGTGCATCGTCGCTTCCGTACCGCTCGAACCGAATCTCACCATCTCCACCGGATAACGCGCGCAAATCTCGTCCGCCAGTTCCAGTTCCATCCCGTGCGGCATGCCGAACGTCGCGCCATGATCTGCCGCCCATTTCACCGCTTTCACCACCGCCGGATGGTTGTGCCCCGCCATCAACGTGCCGAAGCACAGGTTATGATCGATATATTCATTCCCGTCGATGTCGCGAATCTTGCTTCCTTGCCCTTCCGCCACAAATATCGGGTAAGGATCATAAGCTCGGTAATTGCTCGCTACTCCCAGCGGAATGCGCTTCTCCGCCTTCTTATGCGCCTCCGCGGACTTCGGGGTGCGCTTCTCGTACACAGCGATTTCCTTCTGCAATGTCTCGTGCATTTCCAACTCCATCCAGGTAGGCCTTCCTGTGGTCACCTGTAGCAGGTCTGTTCCCTGCAGTCAGTGTTGATGGAGGCTTTCCGGACTGCGAAAAATCTCCGTTCTTGGCAGCTGAAGTGTTCAACCCTCACGAAAACTTCGCGAATTCTGCGGCAAACTACGCCATTATTTTACGCTCTTCCTTGGCGTCCGCCTATGCTGCGAATCCGCTCTATGGTCCCGTACAGTCTTCATCGGGTCAGGGCTTCAGCTCTGACATTGGGCTCCAGATGAATAAGGCTTTAGCCCCGGAAGCGCGCGGATTTTGTCGACAGCATTAGAACAAAAACTTTATCGCGAACTGCATCACTCGTGGATCCCGTGCCTTCAACACTTCTCCAAACGTCGAATCGGAGAAGTTGCCGTCGGGATTTTCGAATTGCGTGTGATTCCAGGTGTTATAAAACTCCGCCCGGAACTCCGTGTTTAGTTTCTCGGTGATCGGCGTCAGTTTCGCGATCACCAGGTCCGTATTGTTGAGCGCTGGGCCGCAGCACAACGCGTGCGGCGTGTTGCCGAATGTCCCCAACTGTTGTGGGCAACCCGTAACGGTCGCGTCGCAGAAATTCGCCGTGTTGAACCAAAGTCCTCCGTTCGTCTTGGGGTTCAACCGCTGCAGCGGCGCAGTCATGTACGGCGTATTGGTCGACTCGAAGAAGATGCTCGACATCAGCTCCGCGTCATCCTGGTCCTGTATGCGAATCGGGAATCCGCTTTGGTAAGTTATGATGGCGGAAACCTGCCAGCCATTTGCCACCTTCCCCGCGAATCCCTCCTTCTTCGGTATTGGCAGTTGCCACACCGGGCTGAACACGAACCGGTTGGCCGCATCCAGTAGAGATAACCCGCGCGTCGCGTTCGCGTAAATCGGGTTCAGTTCGTTCTCGAACGATGCGCCTTGGTCAATCGCTTTGCTATACGTATACGACGCCTGGAACAGCAACCCATGCGAAAAGTTCTGTTCCAGCGAAATCTGCAGTCCGTTGTAGTTCGAGTTTGCAACTGTGTTCTCCGAGAAAATGTTGCTGATTACTGGGACGAGGTCCGACGGGCATCCCGATCCAATGTTCGGTCCCATGGAATTGCAGTTTGGCGAAGAATACGGCCGCAGTCCCACTAGGTCCACCGGTGTTCCCCCGGGAGCACCTGTGATCACGCATCCCGCAGGTTGTGATTTTCCATAAGGACAGGGAATGTTCGGGCCATTCGGATTCGGTCCGGGTATGTACGGCATATGGAAGGTCATCCCAGCCGGAACGGTAAAAGAATACGCAGAGTCAGAGCCGAAGGTTCCGCAGCTTTGCCCGGGAATATTGTTGATATCCAAGCACGTTTGCGGATTCCCATAGTTTAGGTCCTGCGACGCCAACAAATGATGCGCTTGTGTACCAACGTACGCTACGCGCAGCAGCATCGCCGAAGTCAACTGTCGCTCAATCGTCAAGTTATACTGTTCCGCGTACTGCGTCCTCAAGTGCGGCTGGAATTCCCCGTACAGCAGAATCGGCCGGAACAGTGACCAGTCCACGCAGCCTGCCGGTCCTCCGGCGTATGGGCATGGTGTCGACGGCGTTTGTGTTATGACACCTCCGCCATTGTTCGGCACCGTCGTCCCGTTCTGCAACAAATATGGCGTATTCATCAGCGGATCGGACACAAACGCGCTGATCCCGAACGGCGGCTCCGCGCTGAACTGTTCCAGCACCAACTGCTCCATTGGGTTGTAGAAAATTCCGTAGCCGCCGCGAATCGTCGACTTTCCCGGTCCGCCCGTCAGCTTACCCAACCATCCGTCGCTCCATCCCGGGCTCCACGCCAGGCCAATGCGTGGCGCAAACGCCTTGTAGTATGTGGACGTCAGGCCGCGTGGCACTCCCTTGTCACCCGGGAAAACCAAGCCGGTTGGGAAATACGCATTATTCGCCGAGTTCGGACCGCAATCCTGGGATGTCGCTCCTAGCGCCTGTTCGCTGCCGGGTGACAGATAGCATGGATACTGTGTCGTGTCCTGCCCGGGCCGGAATGTCTGCAAGCGATTTCCGCTATCCACATACGGCGTGTTCAATTCCCACCGCAAACCGTAGTTCAGCGTTAGATTCGATTTGATTTTCCAGCTGTCTTGCATGAACAAGTACAGTCCGTAATTCGTCGTATCCAGTCCCTGCGCCGCCCCCTGCGAATATTGATACGGCACGCCTAAGAAGTAGTCGGCATAGGCATCGGGAGTTCCGCCGTTGAGCCCGAGCGGACTGGTCGAGTTCTCAGATGAGCCGTTCTGGAACGAAAAATCTCCATTGATGTTGTAATACAAAAACTGATCGAATTTCTGAATCCGGAAATCCCCACCAAACTTGATGCTGTGGGTTCCCAGAACTTTACTGAAGTTATCCGAGAATTGGTACGTGTTTCCCGTTTGTGGCAACTCTCCCTCGAAGTTATTGCCGATCGCAAATCCCCCCGCCACGCTTACGAAGGGCACTCCTTCGCGCCCCGGAATGTTTGTCGTGATTCCCGTAGACGGATTGTTTGGGTCCGCAAAGCATTGCGACGCGGGAACGTATTGCCCGCAAGCGTCGTGCAGGCTCGGAAGGATGTTCGTCGGGTGGTTCAAATCGCCCTGCCCTTCTCGAAACCAGTTGAACCGCAACTCGTTCACTGATGTCGACCCGATCGTCGACGTCTGCGCCAAGTTCACTTGTTGCACGCGCGTCTTGAAAAGCCCTCCGAATCCCGGCACGTTCGCTCCCGCCGCCTGAAAATTCGAAAACGGCTGGTTCTGATTCACGTCATCGAAGTAGTAGTAAGCCGTGAAATGCTGCGTCGTCGAGAAGTTCTGGTCAAACCGGAACGTGAACTGATCGTCATTCTCAATCAGGTTTGGCACCGTCGGCGTCAATCCTTGTCCTACTGGCGCCACATAGTTCTTGTATAGCGCATTCGCTGTCGGATCGAAGCACGCCGTCGGCACCTGCGAATTCGGGAATAAACTGCTGTAGGGCACCGTGTTCGACCCCCCGTTCGCCAGCGTCTGCAATTGCGCCGCCGCTGTAGGAGCCGTCGCTTGTAGCGCGCCAGCGCAGCCCGGCCGGTTCAGCAGCGTGCTCGCAAAGGTCGGATCGGTCACCGCGCCCTGGAACGGCCCGTTCGCAGAAAAGTCCCCACTGGCCTCATTCGTCGTAGGCAGATACACATTGCCCGAAGGAATCCCCTGCTTCAGCCGGTTCCCTTCATACGATCCAAACAGGAAGCTCTTATCTTTCTTGATCGGCCCGCCCAAAGTCGCACCGAACTGGTTCTGCTGGTAATCCGGCACATACGGATCGAAGGGCCCCTTGGTGTTCAGCACCTTGTTGCGGAAGAACTCGTACGCGTCGCCGTGAATATTGTTCGTTCCCCCCTTGGTCACCACGTTTACGATCGACCCCGAGTTTCTTCCATACTCGGCATCAAACGTGTTCGTCAGCACGCGAAACTCTTCAATCGCATCGGGTGACGGTTGGATCGCCGGCCCGTTCACAAAAATATCGTTTCCGTCGCCTCCATTCACCATGTAATTGTTTGAACGCCCGCGGCCCCCGTTCACTGACACCACCCCGGGGTTATCGCTTCCATAGAAAAGGTCCGCGCCCAATTGCGATTGCACGCCCGGCTGCAGCTGCAGCAACTGGTAGGTATTCCGCGTGCTCAATGGCAGTTCGCGCACCGACTGGTCCGTCATCACCGCGCCCAACTGTGTCGTGGTCGTATCGATCACCGGTGGTGCTCCGCTCACTTCCACCGTCTCCGTCGCACCGCCCACTTGCAGCGATACGTCCACCGTGGCGATCTCGTTCAATACCAGCACCACTCCTTTTCGCTGGTACTTCTTGAAACCCGTCGCCGTCACATCGATTTCGTAGCTGCCCACCGGCACTTCCAGGAACAGATATTCTCCCGTCGCAGACGTCTGCGCCTCGCGCGTCGCGTTCGTGTCTTCGTTGATCAGCGTTACCTTCGCAGCCAACACTGCTGCGCCGCTGGTGTCCGTGACCGTGCCACGGATTCTTCCGCCCGTGCTCTGTGCTTCGCTATACGGAGCCGCAAGAACCAGGCACATCCCCAAAATAAATGTAAGTACAGCGCTACGAAAACACACGGACCTGTATTGCCGGCGGCTTACAAATTTCATTTCCATCACCCCTGTTCCTCGAGAAGGTTTTCCCCAAAACCGTTTCTTCGTGGTTGTAACCAGACCGAGAACCTTACTATAATCCAGCAAACTTAGAGAAAGCCGGGAGCCATGTCAAGCAGAAAGAATTTGTCCACAGCATCGGATTCTTTGCCGGTTCCGCGTCTTCTGCGCATCTCCGTCGTGGCTCGCCGTCTCGGCATTTCTTCTTCCGCCTTGCGCGCTTGGGAGGCTCTTGGATTGGTTACTCCTCAGCGCACCGCCAGTCGTTATCGTATGTATACCGAAGCCGACCTTCGGCTTCTTCAGCGCGCCCTTTTCCTTCGTCGCGCCCGCGGCCTCAATCCCGCTGCGATTGTTCACGTGCTGAAAAAACAGGGCCTGGTCACTGCTCCCGCCGATGCACGCCAGTCCACCGGCCAGCGTTTTCGCCGCTTGCGCGTCAAACGCGGCCTTTCTCTCGCCGAAGTCGCTCGTGCCACCGACGTCTCGGTCGGTTTCCTCAGCGCCCTCGAGCGCGGTCAAATGCGTTCCTCCATCGCCACCCTTCAGCGCATCGCTCGTTTTTACAAAACCAACATCCTTTCCATGTTTGAAACCAACGGCAACGCCCAACTCCTCGTTCGCCCCTCCCAACGCAAAATCCTAGAAACCAGCCCTAAGGTCCGCATGGAGCTTCTCGCTTGGGGCAACACCGCCATGGAGCCTCACCTCTTCCGCATCAAGCCAGGCGGCAACAGTGGCGAATCCTACACCCACGAAGGCGAGGAATTCCTCCACGTCCTCCGCGGCGAATTTGAGATCTGGCTGCAAAACCACGGCCGCTACCGCCTCAAATCCGGCGACAGCCTTTACTTCGAGAGCTCCACTCCGCACCGCTGGAGAAATCCCGGTCGCGGCGAAGCCTGGATTTTGTGGGTGAATACTCCCCCCACGTTTTAAGCTGTCTCATTTTTTTGTGGCTAACTTTTTCAAGCCTGCCGCAGGAGGAGCTTCGGGTGCCATTTTCTCGTCGATTGTTGATTGTTTCGCTTGTCGCCTCTGTGTCTCTCGGCGCGGCCATCGCCAGCGCGCAGCAAAGCTCCGGCTCGTCTCTAGCGGATATCCTCATCGTTCACGCCAGGGCTTACACCGTCGACTCAAAACAGCCTTGGGCGCAGAGTATTGCCTTGCGCCAGGGGAAAATTATTGCCGTTGGATCTGACCAGGAGCTCGCTGCGTTTCGCACGGCCACTACAAGAATCATCGATGCCCGCGGCAAATTGGTACTCCCGGCCTTCACCGATTCCCACATTCACTTCATCGAAGGCGGCTTTAGCCTGCAACACGCCAACCTCGAAGGCGCCAAGGACGTCGCCGAAATCCAGCAGCGTCTTCGCGCTTATGTTGCTCAGCACCGAGGCCAGAAATGGATCCTCGGTGGCGGGTGGAACTACACCATGTTCGGCTCCGAAACCTTGCCCAATAAAAAGGATCTGGACCAGCTCTTCCCAGATACTCCCGTCCTTCTCGATTGCTACGACGGTCACACCTCTTGGGCCAATTCTAAAGCCCTCTCCCTCGCCGGCATCACCAAGTCCACTCCCAATCCTCCCAATGGCATCATTGTTCGCGATTCTGTCACCGGTGAACCCACTGGCGCTCTAAAAGAATCCGCTGGTGAACTTGTCAGCAAAATTGTGCCCCAACCCACTCGCGACGACGACCTCAACGCCATTCGCGCCGCAATGAAATGGGCCAATCAGAATGGCCTCGCTCGCGTGCACAGTGCCGGCGGCGATTTCGAACATCTCGATCTTTACCAACAATTGCGCGATGAGCAGCAACTCACCATTCGCTTCCATATCGCCCGCGTCCTTGATCCCACCACCGGGTTGCGCCCCGAAGACCTCGATGCCCTCGAATCGGCCCGCAAGAAATTCCACGATGAGTGGATCGATGCCAACTCCGTCAAATTCTTCATGGACGGCGTTGTGGAGGCCCACACCGCCGCGTTCCTCGAACCTTACACCGACGAGCCTTCCACCAAGGGCTCCCTGTTCTGGGATCCCGGCAAATATAAAGCGGCCGTCGCTGCCCTCGATGCCAAGGATTTTCAGCTTTACACCCACGCCATCGGCGACTATGCCGTGCGCACCGCGCTCGACGCCTACGAATATGCCGAACAGCAAAACCACACCAGCGATCACCGCAATCGCATTGAGCACATCGAAACCATTACCGCCTCGGACATTCCGCGTTTCGCCAAGCTTGGCGTCATTGCCAGCATGCAGCCCCTTCATGCTTATCCCGATGAAGACACGCTCGATGTTTGGGCCCGCAATATTGGTCCCGACCGCGCCTCTCGCGCCTGGGTATGGAAAAGCATTGCGCTGGCCGGCGGACGTTACGCTTTCGGCAGCGATTGGCCCGTCGTGACCCTGAATCCTTGGGAAGGGATCCAAACTGCCGTCACCCGCCAAACCAGCAATGGCAAGCCCGCCGGTGGCTTCGTTCCTTCGCAACGCCTCACTGTCGCGGAAGCTGTCGCGGGGTACACCATCGACGCCGCTTTCGCCGGCCGCCTGGAAAAAACCGAAGGTTCTCTGGAAGTCGGCAAGGTCGCCGATGTCATAATGCTCGACCGCAACATTTTCGACATCGATCCCCACACCATCGATCAAACCAAAGTTCTGCTCACCATCGTTGGAGGCAAGATCGTCTATGACACCAATGCCCGCTAGCTCAGGGTTTTCCAGCGTGCCCCATTCTTGTTGCGCCCTTCGCAAAAAGGGTACGCTGCCCTTGCGATCTGCCAGCCCGACTCGCTCCTCTTCTCGTTCTCGTGCGACTTCCCAACCCGAGGAGCCCGTCTCATGCGTCGACTAATTCCAATTCTCATCGCTCTCTCGTTCGCTTTCTTCCTTTGCTCCTGCCAGAAACATCAGGATTCTCTCAGCCTGCTTGTCTGGGAGGGCTACGCCGATCCTTCCTTCGTTCACGCCTTCGAAGAAGCCCATCATTGCAAGGTCACCGCTTCCTACATGGGCTCCAGCGACGATCTGGTGGCCAAGCTCCGTGGCGGCAGCGCTTCCAACTACGACGTCATCTCTCCTTCGAGCGATGTCGCCACTTCCATCGCGCGTGCTGGCCTCGCTGAACCTCTTGACCTGATCAAACTTCCCACCTATTCCCAACTCTCTGCTAAACTCCGCGATCTCCCGCTCGTCAAGGTCAACGGCCAGACCTTCGGCGTGCCCTTCATGTGGGGCCCCAATCCTCTTCTCTACGACACCACCGCCTTCGCGCAGCCTCCCGATTCCTGGGCCGTTTTCTGGGATCCCAAATACAGAGGCAAAATTTCCGTCTGGGATGATCTCTCTACCTTATATATGGCCGCGCAGCTTCTCGGTTACGACAAGCCTGATCCGTCGCAACTCTACAACCTCACCGACGAGCAACTCGCCGCCGTCAAACAGAAGCTTCTCGCCCTCAAGCCCAACATCCGCAAAATCTGGTCTACAGGTGGCGAACTCACCAATCTTTTCGAGAATCACGAAATCATCGCCGCTATGGGTTGGCCGCTCATGACCAACCAGCTTCGCCAGGCCAACTTCCCTATCGGCGAAACCATCCCCAAGGAAAACACCACCGGCTGGATCGACCATCTGATGATTACCAAAGCCAGCCCCAACAAAGGACTCGCTTACGCCTTCCTTGAATTCATGATTCAGGCGCAAACTCAGAAAAAAATCTCCGACGTCACCCACTATACTCCCGCCAATCCGGCGGCTGCCCAATTCATGACCGACGCCGAAAAAAGAGGCCTGCATCTCGACGATCCCGACGCCTACATGCAGCGCATCTACTTCTGGCAAGACGTTCCTCGTCGTGCCGCCTATATCCAAGTCTGGAACGAGGTGAAAGCCGTCCAGTGACCGCCGCTCTGTCCACTCCGCCCTTGTCCCACCCGCCCAACGGAGCTTTGTTGGAAGTGCGCAACATCGCTAAGCGTTTCGGCCCTCGCGAAGTCCTCAAGAATATTTCCCTGCAAATTGCTTCCGGTGAATTTCTCACCCTGCTTGGCGAAAGCGGCTCCGGCAAAACCACCCTGCTTCGCCTCATTGCCGGTTTCGAGCAGCCCACTTCCGGCGAAATCTGGATGAGCGGCGCGCGCCTCGACACCCTTCCTCCCTATCAGCGTCGCGTCAACACCGTCTTCCAGCACTACGCCCTGTTCCCTCATCTCAGCGTCGCCGACAACATCGCTTATGGCCTGCGGGTTACCAACGCCCCTGCCTCCGAAATTCCCTCTCGCGTCTCTTCGGCATTGAACATGGTCAAAATGCAGGAGTATTCCTCGGTTCGTCCGTCACGCCTTAGTGGCGGCCAACAGCAGCGCGTCGCACTCGCCCGTGCCTTGGTCAATCGTCCTCAACTCCTTCTTCTCGATGAGCCACTCTCCGCCCTCGACGCCAATCTCCGCAAGCAAATGCAAGGTGAACTCAAATCCCTGCAACGCGAACTCGGCATCACCTTCCTTTTCGTCACCCACGATCAGGAAGAAGCCATGGCTCTCTCCGATCGCATCGCGCTTCTCAAAGACGGTCACCTCGAACAGGTCGCCTCGCCCCGCGAAATCTACGCCCACCCCGCCACCAGCTACACCGCCCAGTTCATCGGGCAAACCAATCTTCTCCGCGCCCACGTGAGCAACGGCGTTGCCACCAGCGGCCCTCTCACCTGGCCCACCACCGCGCCCGACGGCCCCGCACTTTTTTCCCTTCGCCCCGAATCCATTCAACTTGCCACCGAGTCCACAGCCATCCCCAACGCCGTCCGTTTCCGCGCCCAAATTCACCAACAAATTTTCTCCGGCCCCGTCGAGCAGCTCGAAATTGAAATTGATCACCTTGGCCAACTCCTTCTCGTCCGCATTCCCGCTCGCGGCGCTCTTTCCGGCGAGCACGAATTCTCCTTCAATCCCGCAGACGCCATCCTGGTCCGCGACTAAGGATCCTCCATGCCCAACTCATCTCCAGCCCAAGCCTTTGTACCGGCCGCCCTGCAAGGCCTGCGCCCTTGCCTCCCAATGGACGACACGCGCTCCTGGCTCCCCGGCGAAGTCTTTCCACTGCACCCAAAACTAAAACCTGTCATCCTGGGCGCAGCGAAGGGTCTCAACCGCCGCAACATCGCGAACGCATCCGTCATCGCACTCCCCATCGCCACTGATTACCGACTACCGTTCACTGATTACTGATTACTCGCTTATGTACTCCCGCCTCTACAAATCGCTCATCTCCGCGCCACCCCTTCTCTGGGTCGGCCTCTTCCTCCTTCTCCCCTACGCTCTCATGCTCGCCCACAGCTTCTGGATCGTTCGCGACGGCGTCATAGTCCACCAATGGACTCTGCAAAATTACGCAAAACTCCTCCACAATCCCGTCTACGCCGAAGTACTTTTTCGCACTGCGCGCATTGCCGCCAGCGTCACCCTTCTTTCCCTCCTCCTCGGCTATCCTCTCGCCTACTACATGTCCTTCCACGCCACGCTTCGCAAGGATCTTCTCTATCAACTCGTCGTCGTCCCTCTCTGGGTCAGCTATCTCGTCCGCGGTTACGCCTGGAAAACCATCCTGGGTTCCGACGGCGTCCTCAATGGCTTCCTGCAATATCTCCACATCACCAGGGAGCCCGTCACCTTTTTCCTCTACAGCCCCTTCGCCGTCATCCTCACCCTCACGCATATCTACACACCCTTCGTCTTTCTCCCGCTCTACGCCTCGCTCGAACACATCCCCCGCAGTCTCGTCGAAGCCTCTCACGATCTCGGGGCCAGCCCCCGCGCCACCTTCTTCCGCGTGATTCTTCCTCTATCGATTCCCGGCTTGCTTGCCGGAGCGACCTTCGCCTTCGTGCTCACACTCGGCGATTTCCTCGGTCCGATGCTCGTCGGCGGACCCTCCAGCATCATGATCGCCAACATCGTGCAGAGTCTCTTCGGCACCGCCTACGACTGGCCTCTCGGCGCCGCCATCGCTGTCTGCATTCTCTTCCTCACCATCGCCCTGCTGTTCCTGGCCGAACGCCTCGAGAAACGCTGGGCCTTCCGATGACCGCCACTCCCGCAAATTCGTCGCAGCGCGCTCCGCTTCTCGCCATCTACTCCCTCCTGGTCTTCGCGTTTCTGTATCTGCCCATCGTCGTCCTCATCCTGTATTCCTTCAACCAAGGCGGCGTCGGTGGCTTCCCTCCGAGGCAATTCACGCTGCAGTGGTATCAGCAACTGTTCGCCGACGGTTCCCTCTGGGATTCCGTTCTCAACAGCCTGCTCGTCGCTCTCGGCGCGGTCGCCCTTGCACTCACTCTGGGCCTCCTTGGCGCACTCGCTCTCGATCGCGCCAGTTTCCCCGGCAAATCCCTGTTCCGCCGGCTCGTGCTTCTTCCTCTCGTCCTACCCGGTATCATCACCGGCCTCTCGTTATTAATGTTCGTCGACCGCCTCGGCATCCGTCTCAGTCTACTCACCGTATTTGTCGGACACGGCACCGCACTCATCTCTGTCGCCACCACCGAACTTTTCGCGGGCCTGCAGAAGTTGGATCGCGCGCAAGAAGAAGCTTCCCTCGACCTCGGCGCCACTCCCTGGCAAACCTTCTGGCGCATCACCCTCCCCAATCTCAAACTTTCCCTCATCGCCTCCGCTCTGCTCATCTTCACTCTCTCCATGGACGAAATCGCCGTCACCTTCTTCCTGCTTGGCCGCGAAAACACGTTACCGCTCGAAATTTGGGCCCGCCTCCGCCGCGGCATCACTCCCGAAATCAACGCCATCTCCACCCTGATTTTCTTCGTCTCGGTAATCCTCATCCTCATCTGGTATCGCATTCGCACCCGCACCATCGGCCACGAAGCCACCGAACTTCTGGAGCGTCCCTGATGTATCCCCACAGAAAACCTTGTCATCCTGTGGCACAGGCACTCCTGCCTGTGCATTTCCGGGCTCCTCTTCTCCGCGCTCACACGACACTGTTTCGCATCACGCAGCACCGGCCAAACAACTCAATTTCAGGACGGATAACGTATGACTGACAACTCAAAACCATTTCACTCTCGTCGTGACTTCATCAAATTCGTCGTCGCGGGCTCCATCGCCTCAGGCTGCCCCGTCGACAAAGCCTTACTCGCCGCCACTCCTGCGGCCAGCATCGAAGGCGAGCACTTCACCATTTGCCATGAGGTCCGCGATGGCCACGAATTCGCCACACCCGACGCCACCCGCAACGTCGATATCGTCGTCATCGGCGGCGGCATGGCCGGGCTCTCTGCCGCCTATTTCCTGCGCGGCAAGGATTGGCTCCTGCTCGAAAAAGAAACGCACTTCGGCGGCAACGCCTACCAGGAAGAATTCGCCGGTCAACCTTATTCCACCGGCGCTGCTTACGACTTCCGCGACAGCCCCAGCGATCACCTCGCCAAGGAAATCGGCCTCCATCTCCTTCCCATCGACATGCCCGATCCCACCATCGACAACGGTGTCTACACCCCCGACACCTGGCGCTCCGGTCTTTCCCAGCTTCCCTACTCCACACAAACCGTCGCCAGCTTCCAAAAATTCGCCGACGACATCCTCAAGCTCGATCCTCGCAAGGACATCCTCGAACTTGACTCCAAGCCCTTCACCGAAATCACCAAAAATTACGCGCCCGAACTCACCAAGTGGTGGGACGCCTACGGACTCTCCAACTGGGGCGCCGTCACCGAAGACACCACCGCCTTCATTGGCGTCGTCGACGCGCAATATCTCATCAAGGGCGAAGATTCCAGCCGTGTCATTCTTCCCGGCGGTCTCGGCTGCATCAGCCACAAACTCGTCGAAGTCATGACCCCAAAATATGGCGAACGCATGCTCTCTGGCGCTACCGTCGTTTCCGTAGTACCCGGCGCCAAGGAAGTTCGCGTGACCTACATGCACGAAGACAAACTCACCACCGTCGCCGCCAAGATCGTCATCATGTGTGCGCCCAAGTTCATCGCCTCCCGCCTCGTCGCCAATCTTCCCGACGAGCAGAAGCAAGCCATGCAGCGCATGCGCTACGCTCCTGTTCCCATGATCAACATGATTTTCGACAAACGCATTTACAACAAGGGCTACGACAATTGGTGTCCCGGAAACGCCTTTACCGACTTCATCGTCGCTGATTGGACTATTCGCAATCAGCCCGGCTATCACCCCAAATACGAAATCCTCACTTTTTACTCCACGCTTCGGGAAGCCCAGCGCTACCAACTCTTGCAGGAATCCGACTGCAAGGCCTTCGCCGCCAAAGTACTCACCGATTTCCAAAAACTGCTTCCCGAATTCCGTGTCGACCCCATCGAGATCCATCTCTACCGCCGCGGCCACGCCATGATGATGGCCGTCCCCAACCAGTACACGAGAAATCGCGTGATCGCCTCCCACCCCATGGACCGCATCTTCTTCGCCAACTCCGATTCCGGCGGCCCCGAATCCCTAACCATGGAAGCCGTGCGCATCTCCCAAGCCGCTGCCGAATGGGCCAATCTCACGCTAGCCGGCAAATCCACCGCTGCCGCCGAAACCGCCCACAAAGCCCTAACCGCCGTCACTTTCTAGTCCCAGTAGCGCATGCTTTCCGGCTGTAAGCGCTTCTTCTGAGCCTCCGTTTCCTCTGCGGACCTCAGCGTTCTCTGTGGTGAGTCTTTGCCTTTGCGCTACAATAAAAATCGTTCCGCCACGAGGACTCCCATGCTTCGCGCCGCCACACTGCTTTGTATTTCTCTTCTCTTCACCACCTTTGTTTCCGCACAAACGCCGCAACGCCCGAAAATCTACGGCATCGCTTATGTCCGCATCAAATCTAGCGATTTCCAGAAAGCCTCCGAAACGTACTCCAAAATCCTCGGCCTCAGCCCCAGCGGCGACAGCTGCACCGGCGTGAAGAGTCCTTGTTTCGCTGTGAACCACCACCAGCACATCGAACTGACTCACGCGGACCCAGGCGCCCCAGGCTCATGGCTCGACGAAGTCGCTTTCCGCACCAACGACGTCGGCGCGATGCGCGACTACCTGAAATCCCAGGGCATCAGCGTCTCCGATATCCAAACCGCCGGGAACAGCAGCCCCTTCATCGAGGCGCAGGATCCCGAGAATAATCGCATCGCCTTCGTCCAAGTCGAAAAAGCACCAAACCCTCCTCCTCCTTCTCCTACCCAAGTAAGTTTTCGCATCTTCCACGCCGGCTTCGTCGTCCGCAATCTCCCCACCATGCGTCATTTCTATATGGACCAACTCGGCTTCCGCCTCTATTGGAAAGGCGGCTTCAAGGATCTGCCTCCCGGCACTCCCGAAACAGATTCCGATATCGACTGGTTCGAAATTCAGGTGCCTAACGGCGACGACTGGGTCGAATTCATGTTGAACATTGCGCCCAACGCCGATCATCAGGAACTCGGCGTGCAAAATCATTTCTGCCTCGGCGTTCCCAACATGCAGAAAGCCCTCGATCAACTCCACAAAAACGGCTTGGCTCCCGATTCCAAATTCGCCGACGACAAATCCGAAATTGGCCGCGACGGCAAATGGCAATTCGATATTTTCGATCCAGACTGGACCCGCATCGAATTCATGGAGCCCGCGCCCGCCCAGAATCCCTGTTGCAATCCCTACACCGCTCCTCAACCCAAATTGTGAATCGCTCCTTCTCTTCTGTCACAATGCCTTCATACTGCTAGAAGCCGATCGCAAACACCGGCTTAGGGGGTCGGAGCTTTTAGAGTCTGTGTGGCAACTGGGCTGGACAGTGCGGTTATACTGGCGCACAGGAGGCTGCGCGATGCCCAATTTTTACGAGTATAACCCGGAGCAGGCCTATCTGTTGCCGCCGAGCGTGCGGCAG